>Ga0208565_1000051_pt1 | contig 108697 bp, 109 predicted proteins | sample Sb_taG_7_FD_187706 | JGI IMG/M metagenome (GOLD analysis project Ga0208565, IMG submission 187706) | Peat soil microbial communities from Weissenstadt, Germany - Sb_50d_2_FS metaG (SPAdes) (version 2) | ecosystem: Environmental > Terrestrial > Soil > Wetlands > Peat | place: Germany... | reverse complement strand
CAGGCGGCCGGGTGGTCACCGCGCCGACCAACGGTGCCGCGGGGATCATCCCGGCGGTGCTGCACTACTACACCAGGTTCGTCCCCGGCGCCGACGACGACGGTGTGATCGCTTTTCTGCTGACGGCCGCCGCGATCGGCGTGTTGTTCAAGGAGAACGCTTCGATCTCCGGTGCCGAGGTCGGCTGCCAGGGCGAGGTCGGCTCGGCCTGCTCGATGGCGGCGGCCGGGCTGGCCGAGGTGCTGGGCGGGAGCGCGGAGCAGGTGGAGAACGCCGCCGAGATCGGCGTGGAGCACAACCTGGGCCTGACCTGTGACCCGGTCGGCGGTCTGGTCCAGATCCCGTGCATCGAGCGGAACGCGATCGCGTCGGTCAAGGCGATCACCGCGGCCCGGATGGCGATCAGGGGCGATGGTCAGCACCATGTGTCGCTCGATAAGGCGATCAAGACGATGCGCGAGACCGGCGCGGACATGAAGGACAAGTACAAGGAAACCGCGCGCGGCGGCCTGGCCCTCAACGTGGTCGAGTGCTGATGGGCTGAGCGGCCACGGTTGGGGCCGAGCGCTAATGGGCAGCCGGTCGAGGTGGTGGCGCGGTGGTGCTGGACAGCCGGGTCGAGGGGTGCCTAGGCGCTGCTCAACAGCGGCTTCGGTCACGGATTGGCAGCGTATGGCGCGACGTCTGGTGAATCCTGGTCAACCGTGTCATCATGCCGGAGTCATTCGAGGGCCCGAGTTGGCTATGCGCAGCGCGCCGGCGCTGAGAAATGGTCGGGATTATGCTTCGTCGGGATCTTGATCGAGGCTGGCTGGTCGCCCGGACGACTCGGCTGCTTGCCGCACTGGTCCTGATCGCCGCCGGGGTCGCGGCAGGCGTGCTGCCGTACCCGTCGGTGCTGAACTCGCGAGCCGACGAGGTCACCGCGTCCAGCGACAACTTGCGGGACGGCTGGGACTCCAGCGAGACAACCGGGTCGCTGACCCCGAGCACGGTGCACGGCGGCACCTTCGGCGAGCTGTTCGCAGCCAAGGTCGACGGCCAGATCTACGCGCAGCCGATCGTCATCGACAAGTACCACGAGGTAATCGTGGCCACCGAGAACGACATGGTCTACGCGCTCGACTCCGCGACCGGAGCGCAGATCTGGTCGGTCTCGCTCGGCACTCCTTGGCCGTCGTCGGCTGAGAACTGCACCGACCTGGCGCCGAACGTCGGCGTCACCGGCACGCCGGTCTATGACCCAGGCACGGACACCATCTACCTGGTCTCCCAGGTGGTTCCGCCAGGTCATTCCAACCTCAATCCCGCCTTCTACCTGGACGCGCTGAACGCGGCGACCGGTGCCGAGCAGCCGAGCTGGCCGGTGCAGATCCAGGGTGCTCCGACTAATGACCCGACCGTGCCGTTCAACTCCTTCACCGAACTGCAGCGTCCTGCCCTGCTGCTGACCGACGGCTCGGTGTACGCGGCGTTCGGCTCGCACTGCGACTTCAGTCCCTATGACGGCTACGTCGTCGGCGTCAACACCAGCACCAGGGCGACCACAATGTGGACGGATGAGGCCGGGCTCACCGACACCCAGGCCGGGATCTGGCAGAGCGGCGGCGGGCTGATGTCCGACGGTAAGGACCAGATCATCTTCGCCTCGGGCAACGGCATCTCCCCGGCGCCAGGACTTGGCAGCAAGCCGCCGTCCGAACTGGCCGAGTCGGTCGTCCGGCTGGGGGTGCAGAGCGACGGGTCGCTGGTCGCCAACGACTTCTTCAGCCCGTCGAACGCCCCGTACCTGGACTCCATCGATGGTGACCTGGGCTCTGGCGGCCCGGTCGGGCTGCCGTTCGGAACCACAGCGCTGCCGCACCTGCTCCTCCAGGCGGGCAAGGTGGACGGGCTCTTCGTGCTCAACAGGGACAACCTCGGCGGCCGAGATCAGGGTCCTGGCGGTACCGACGCCGCGGTCAGCGAGACGGGCAAGGGACTCCCCGGTGAGTGGGGCCATCCCTCGGTGTTCGCCGACACCGCGCTGCTCTCCTCACCCAGCGTCGCCGCCACCGCCAACGACTACGTGTACTACCTGGGCAAGAGCGACGTGCTCAGGTACTACAAGGCCGGGCTTGCGGCGGACGGCGTAACGCCGGTGCTGACCGATGTCGCGCAGAGCACCGACACGTTCGGCTACACCTCAGGCTCGCCGGTGGTGACGTCGGACGGCACGGACCCGAGCACGGGCGTCGTCTGGGTGGTCGACTCAAGCAATGACTCGGGGACGACCGGCACGCTGCAAGCCTTCCCGGTGGTGCCGCCTGGTTCCTGCTCGGCCACCACGCCGTGCTCCGTCGCGCCGATCTGGATGTCTGCGCCGTTCAGCGGGGCCGGGAAGTTCACCATCCCGGCAACCGACAGCGGCCGGGTCTACATCGCGACCAGGGGCGTCCGGAGCACCGGAACGAACTGCGGTCCGGTGCCAAGCGGGGATTACTGCGGTGAGGTACTCGCGTTCGGCAGCCCGTCAAGCGCCCCGATCGGCGGTGCCTCGCCGGTGAACTTCAGCTACGTTCCGGTCGGCACCCCGTCCACGTCGCAGTCGGTGACGATCACCAACACCTCGCCGTCGCAGGTCACGATCAATGCGGTCAGCACGGCCAGCAGCGGCTCGGCCAACCCCTTCGCCGCATCCGGGCCGTACGAGGTTAACGGTTCGCCGGTGGCCGGACTGCCGCAGGTGCTGAACCCGGGCGACACGTTCACCGTGCCGCAGGTCACCTTCACTCCTGGTGCGCCCGGCGGCGCCAGCGGCTCGCTCCAGTTCGCTACCGACTCGGTGAACTTCCCCGTGATCGGTGTCGGCCTGTCCGGCATCGGCACCCAGAACGGCTTCTACGCCTCGACGCTCGCGGTGAACTTCGGCGCCCAGGTGCCGGTCGGGACCACCACGCAGCAGCAGATCACCGTCACCAACGGCGAGTCAGTTGCTGAGACGCTGACCGCCGTGACCCTGCCGGGCGGCCCGTTCTCCGTCTCCGGCATCCCGTCGGTCGGCACCCAGGTTCAGCCGGGCGCGTCGATCCCGCTGACGCTCAGCTACAAACCAGCCTCGGTCGGCAATAACGACAGCGGGTCGCTGCAGCTGACCGGTACTGACACCAGCAGCGTGCAGACCCAGACGGTGATCTCGCTGTCCGGCAACGGCGTGGCCGACACTACGCCGACCCTGACCGCGACGCCGACCACGGTGAGCTTCGGCTCGGTCCCGCTCGGCCAGCATGCGCAGCAGGTCATCGACGTCAAGAACACCGGCAACTTGCCGGCCGTCGTCACGGTGACGACTCCGCCGTCGATCCCATTCGGCAACCCCGATCCGATCGCTAGCGGACTTCCGGTCAACCCCGGCTATGACGTCGAGATCCCGGTCACTTTCACGCCGACCAGCGTCGGCGCGGTCTCCGACAGCTATCAGCTGACCTGGACCGACGTCGCCGCGCCAGGGGTGCACACCCTGACCGTGCCGATCACGGGCACCGGCGCGGCCCCGTCCGGCGGGATCGCCGTGCCGCCGCCCGGCGGTGGCTGGACCTTCAACGGCAGCGCCAGGATGACCGGGACCGGTCTGAGCCTCACCCAGCTAGCCAAGAACCAGGCCGGATCGGCCGTCTACTCGGTTCCGGTGCCGAGCAGCGGGCTGAAGGCGACGTTCACAGTGAAGATCGGCGGCGGTACCGGCGGTGACGGGCTGACGCTGAGCCTGCTCGATGCCACCAAGACCAATCAGCGCGCACTGGGCGGCATCGCCGGCGAACTCGGCTTCGGCGGCCTGCCCGGCGTCGCGGTGACGCTGGATACCGCCAAGAACGGCACGAACTATCCGTCAGCCAACTTCATCGGCATCGCCACCGGGGCCAGCCATGGGCTGCTGCAGTTCGCTGCCACCGCGACGAAAATCCCGGCGCTGCGCACCGGGACGCACGTGGTCGGCGTGAGCGTCTCCGGCGGCAAGCTCACCGTGACCGTGGACGGCAAGGCGTACCTGTCCAAGGCGGTGACTTTGCCGCCTTCGGTTCTGGTCGGCTTCACCGCGGCGACCGGTGCCATGACCGACAACCATGTGGTCAGTGGCGTCGCCATCACGGCCGGCGGCAGCCCGCTCCCGGCTCCCGGCGGCGGCTGGTCGTATAACGGCACGGCCACGACCTCCGGTTCGGACACCAGGCTGACTCAGGCGGTCGCGAATCAGGCAGGCTCGGTGGTATACCCGATCCCGGTCCAGGCCGACGGGCTGCACGTGACGTTCAACGCCCAGCTTGGCGGCGGCACCGGTGGCGACGGGCTGACGTTCGCGCTGCTGAACCCGAAGGCCGCCAAGGCGAGTACGGTAGGAGCGGCCGGCCCCATGCTGGGCCTGGGCACCACCGCCGGAGTTCCTGGCGTGGGAATCGCTCTCGGCACAGACGGCTCGGCCAGTCCGGTCGGTGCGCCCGCTGATTTCGTGGGCACCTCGATCAACGTGCGCAGCGGTGGGCTGATCTACCAGCGGTGGGCGCACGGCATCGGGACGCTCACCACCGGGACGCACACGGTGACCGTGACCGTGGTCAAGGACAGCACGCTTGGGATGGTCGTCACGGTCTGGCTGGACGGCGTCCAGGTTCTGCAGGAGGCCGAATGGAAGGTCACGCCGACCGTGCTGCTCGCCTTCACGGCAGGCACCGGGACGGCCACCGACGTGCAGATCGTGCGGAACGTCGCCATCGCCGCGTCGGGCTGACCGTCCGCCACCGGCCCGAACCGATACCGGTGAGCCAGACCGGCCGAATCCCGGTAAGCTATCTCAGGCTCGGCGTCGCCGCCGGGTAGCTGGCCTGGCATTCCGGGACCTGATGGTCAAGGCTTGCGGGTCAGGTGGGCGGAGTAGCTCAGTCAGGCAGAGCAAGCGGCTCATAATCGCTGTGTCGCCGGTTCAAGTCCGGCCTCCGCTACGACCTCGTCGGCCATCGCCGGTGGTCGACCTGGAACGCGCCGGTGCAGCCGCTTTTGTTGTAGCCGCTCGGGCGGTTACCCTTGGGTGCGGTACTCCGGAATCCTGCGGGTAACCTCAGCGGGAATGGCACTGCCGGGCTCGGCGCTGTAACTCCCGCGGCGGCTCAGGCAACTGGCCGAGCCGCCGCCGATAGCAATGTTCGTACAGGAGAAAGGCACTCCATCGTGGCTGCGACCGACATCAGGCCCAAGATCACTCTGGCCTGCCAGGAGTGCAAGCACCGCAACTACATCACGCGGAAGAACCGGCGCAACGACCCGGACCGGCTGGAGCTCAGCAAGTACTGCCCGAACTGCCGCAAGCACCAGCCGCACCGCGAGACGCGCTAACTCAAGCCGGGCGGATCACGCACCGCCGTCTGGCTGCGCCATCCAGCCGATACCGCGACGCGGCAACCAGCACGTTTCGCGGCAAATTCTCAGCGGCAAGGCTGGTCCGCGGTCAGCTAGCTCCAGAACGCTCTTCGGTCGGCCGGGCAGCCCCGAGCGCGCCGCCTTTGCCTGGCGGTCCGGCTGCGCGTCTCTCGGCTGGCGGCCGGGCCGGTCTGGGCATTAATCTGCCGGTTAAACAGACGTGATCGCATCCGAGGCTGGAGCGCAGTGGCCATCAATCGCGAGTATCTCGGCAAGACCTTCCCGCCCGGCGAGCCTTACGAGGTCAGCCGGGTCAAGCTGGCGGAGTTCGCGGACGCGATCGGTGACCCGAGCCCGATCTACCGGGATCGCGGCGCGGCTCAGGCGGCCGGCTACGCCGACGTCGTCGCTCCGCCCACGTTCCCGATCGTGATCAGCCTGTCCGCCAGTGGCCGCGCCCTGGCCGATCCCGGCCTCAACCTGAACTACGCGATGGTCGTGCATGGCGAGCAGAGGTTCGAATACTCAAGGCCGCTGGTCGCCGGCGACGTCGTGACGGCGCAGGTCACGATCGCCGATATCAAGGATGTGGGTCGGAACTCGATGCTCACCACCAAGACGGAGATCAAGACGGTTGGCGGCGAGCACGTGTGCACCGCCCACTCAACGCTCGTGGAGCGGGGCGGTGCCGCCTAGCGGCGGGTCAGCACTACAGACAGGATGCGGATCGTGAGCGATCAGGTCAGCTACGACGAGGTCGAGGCCGGGGCGGAACTCGCGCCTGCTAGTTATCAGGCCACCAGGCTCAGCCTGGTGAAGTACTGCGGCGCGTCCGGCGATTTCAATGTCATCCACTGGAACGAGCGGATCGCGAAGTCGGTCGGCCTGCCCAACGTCATCGCGCACGGGATGTTCACGATGGCGCAGGCCGGACGGTATGTGACCGACTGGGCTGGACCCCGCGCCACCGTCGTCGAATTCGGGGTCAGGTTCTCGGCTCCGGTGGTCGTCCCGGACGACGACATCGGGGCAGCCATCACCGTGACCGGCCAGGTCGAGGAGAAGCTGGACGGCAACCTGGTCGTGCTGGCGCTGACCGCCAGGTCAGCCGATGTCAAGGTGCTCACCCGCGCCCGGGCCGTCGTCCGGCTGCCCTGACTCAACCCGCGCCCGGGCCAGCCGCCCTATCTCATGATCACGCGGTTCTTTCAGTAGCCTCTACTGAAAGAACCGCGTGATCTTCAAGCCCCGCGGGCCAGGTACGGCTCCGCCAGCCCGTAGGCTCACCTGATGCTCGTGGTTCGCGAACAGGTGGCGCTCTCCGGCTACACGACTCTGCGACTCGGCGGGCCGGCCGCGCGATTCGCCGATGCTGACACCGAGCACGAGATCGTCGCAGCCGTCCGTGACGCCGATCTAGCCGGTGAACCCGTGCTGCTACTCGGTGGCGGCAGCAACCTGGTGGTGGCCGACGCGGGTTTCCCCGGCACCGTGGTCCGGCTGGCCAGCCGGGGTGTGGCGGTGACCGCCAGCGGCGACGACGACGTTTGGGTCGCGGTGCAGGCCGGCGAGAACTGGGACCAGCTAGTCGACTGGGCCGTGGCCGAGAAGCTATCTGGGTTCGAGTGCCTGGCCGGAATCCCAGGCCTGGCCGGTGCCACTCCGATCCAGAACGTGGGCGCCTACGGTCAGGAGGTGGCGACGGTGATTGAGGCTGTCCGGGTCTATGACCGGACCGCCGCCACCATCGCCACGCTGACCGGCGCCGAATGCGGTTTCGGCTACCGGACCAGTCTGTTCAAGATCACACCAGCCGGACGGTACGTGGTGCTCGAAGTAACATTCCGGCTGATGCGCAGTCCGATGTCAGCGCCGCTGCGTTATCCCGAGCTTGCCGCGAAACTGGGCGTGGCTCTGGACGAGCATGCCCCGCTAGCCGACGTCAGGGCGGCCGTCATCGACCTGCGGCGCGGCAAGGGGATGGTGCTCGATCCCGCTGACCCAGACACGAACAGCGCAGGCTCGTTCTTCACAAACCCGGTGCTTGACCCTGACCAGTTCGCTCGGCTTGAGCGGGTGGTCGTCGCGAGCTTCGGTCCCGACATCAAGGTTCCCCGGTTTCCCGCCGATCGCGGCCGGATCAAGGTGCCTGCCGGGTGGTTGATCGAGCGGGCCGGCTTCGCCAGGGGATACCCAACCGGCGGCGCGGCGCGGATTTCGTCCAAGCACACGCTGGCGCTGACTAACCCGGGCCGGGCGAGCACCGGTGACCTGATCGAGCTGGCCCGCCAGATTGTCGCCGGTGTGCGTTCTACCTTCGGCATCGAGCTGACTAATGAGCCGACGCTGGTCGGCGTGACGTTGTAGTCCCGGCTGCGGGGTCCGGCGCCGCCAGCCAGGCATCGATGCCGGCCAGCAGCCTGGTCCTGATCTGCGTCGGCGCCGCTGAACCGTGCACTGACATCCGGGCCAGGTCGGCCAGCTGCTCGTCGCCGAGCCCGTGCACACCCCTGGCCAGCTCGTACTGAGCGGTCAGCCGCGAGCCGAAGAGCAGCGGATCGTCGGCACCGAGCGCCACCCGGACCCCGGAGTCGAGCAGCTGGCGGAGCGGAACGTCGGCCGGCCTGGTGGCCACCCCGAGCGCCACATTGGATGCCGGGCAGACCTCGAGGGTGATCTGGCGCTCAGCCAGACGGCGCGTCAGGATCGGATCGGTGGCGGCGGTCACGCCGTGCCCGATCCGGTCCGCGTTCAGCTCATCCAGGCAGGCCCTGACGCTTTGCGGGCCGACCAGCTCACCCCCGTGCGGTACCGCAAGCAGCCCGGCCCTGGTGGCGATCCGGAAGGCTGCGGCGAACTCGGCGGGAACGCCGCGGCGCTCGTCACTGCTGAGGCCGAAGCCGATCACGCCGCGGCCGACGTACCGGGTGGCCAGCCTCGCCAGGGTGCGCGCGTCCAGCGGGTGTCTGGTGCGGTTCGCCGCGATGATGATCCCGATCCCGATCCCTGCGGTGGCGGCCGCCGCAGCCGCTGCGTCAAGGACGAGTTCGACCACCGGGGTAAGCCCGCCGAACCGGCCCGCGTAGCCCGACGGATCCACCTGCAACTCAAGCCAGCCTGACCCCTCCGCCCGCTCGTCCTGCGCCGTCTCGGTGATCAGGCGGCGGACGTCGGCCTCGGTGCGCAGCACTGTGCGCGCGCTGTCGTACAGCCGCTGGAAGCGAAACCAGCCGCGCTCGTCGGTGCCGCTCAGCCGGGGCGGCCAGTCGGTTCCAAATGCGTCAGGCAGGTTGATCCGGTGCGTCCCGGCCAGCTCGATCAGGGTGCTGCGGCGCATCGAGCCGGTGAAATGCAGGTGCAGGTGCGCCTTCGGGAGCAGGTCGAGCCGCCGTGCCATCCGCCTAGTCTGCCTGGCCGGGTCGGCTCAGTGCGCCTGTGCCAGCAGCTTGCCTAGCCGAGTTATCCCTTCTTCCAGGTCGGCATCTCCAAGGGCGCACGACAGCCGGAAGTAGCCGGGGGTCCCGAATGCCTCGCCGGGGACGACCGCGACCTCGACCTCGTCAAGCACCACCTCGGCGAGCTCGGCAGAGGTACTGATTCGCCGTCCGACTAGCTGCTTGCCGAGTACTCCCTTGACGCTCGGATAACAGTAGAAGGCACCTTCGGGCAGCGGGCAGATGACCCCGGGAATTTCGTTCAGCATCGATGTCATCCGCAGTCGGCGACGATCAAAAGCCTCGCGCATCGCCGCCGCGGCTGACAGGTCGCCGGATACGGCGGCCAGCGCGGCCGCCTGCGCGACGTTGCAGACGTTGGAGGTGGTATGCGACTGCATGTTGGTGGCTGCCTTGATCACGTCGGTTGGGCCGATCATCCAGCCCACCCGCCACCCGGTCATGGCGTAGGTCTTGGCGACGCCGCTCAGCACCACGCAGCGGTCGGCGACCTCGGGCGCCATCACCGGGATCGAGGCGAATCGGGCCGAGCCGTAGACCAGATGCTCGTAGATCTCGTCGGTCATCACCCAGATGCCACGGTCGGCTGCCCATCGGCCGATCTCGGCGACCTGTCCTGGCGGGTAGACGGCACCGGTCGGGTTCGAGGGTGAGACGAAGACGAGCAGCTTGGTGCGATCGGTGCAGTGCGCGTCGAGCTGGCTGACCGAGGTGAGATAGCCCGAACTCTCGTCGGTCAGCACGGGCACGGGCTTCCCGCCAGCCAGGGTGATCGACTCCGGATACGTGGTCCAGTGCGGGGTTGGCAGCAGCACCTCGTCGCCCGGATCGAGCAGCGTGGCGAATGCCTGGTATACCGCCTGCTTGCCGCCGTTGGTGACGAGCACCTGGTCAGCGGAGATCCTCAGCCCCGAGTCCCGCGCGCTCTTCGCCACGATGGCCGCCCGCAGTTCGGGCAGACCGGCGGTGGGGGTGTACTTGTGGAACCTGGGCTCGGCACAGGCCCGCTGAGCGGCCTCGACGATGTACCCGGGGGTCGGAAAGTCAGGTTCCCCGGCGCCGAAGCCGATCACCGGTCGGCCGGCCGCTTCAAGCGCCTTGGCCTTGGCGTCGACTTTCAGGGTCGCCGACTCGGTGATGGCGGCTACCCGGGCGGACACTCTGCTGCGCTGCGGTCCCATGGCTCTCATAGTTCCATCTTCGCCACGCTCAGTCGCGTCTCACGGCGGGCTGCGGCGGAAGTCACCGGCGCCGCCTGGCCCGATGGCCGGCCCCGGCCGATCAACCCGTCCCGTATTGTCCGGCGGACAGGTATTCTGCGCCGCGGTTCGACGCGGGGCTCTCCGGCAACGTACACTTCAACATCTGATGGTGGTCTCTCAGGCTGCTTGCGCATGCCTGCGGTGCCACGCACAGGGCAGTAGCTCAATTGGCTAGAGTCCCGGTCTCCAAAACCGGCGGTTGGGGGTTCGAGTCCCTCCTGCCCTGCGAGTTGGCCCGTGACCCGCGGGCTAAACCCGCATCAGCCGACCGATGACCAGTACTGCTAGGTGAGGACATGGCGACTCAGGTACGTGGCCCGCAGGCCCGCAAGCCGGCCAGGTCCGGTGGCTCGGCCAAGCCGGACCGAACTAGCCCGCCCGTCTTCCTTAGGGAGGTCAGGGCCGAGCTGCGCAAGGTGATCTGGCCGACCCGCAAGGAGCTCATCACCTACACCACGGTCGCACTCGTGTTCATCCTGATCATGGTTGGCATTGTGAGCGGCGTGGACCTCGGCTTCACCAGGTTGGTGCTCGCCGTCTTCGGCTGACGGGCTGAGTAGTATCCGTGCGCTGAGCGTGGCAGCATGATCACAGGAGTTTGTTGTGGGCACCGCTGATGCGGACCCGGCAGGCCAACAGGACTGCCCAAGAAGCTGCCCGCCAGGAACAGCAGAGAGAAAGAGTTATCGTGTCCGAGTCCGAGTCCGAACTGCAGATCGGTGAGCGGCCGGCCGAGCCTGCCGATGACGACCAGGCTGGCTCGCCCGCCGAGGCAGCCGGCCTGGCCGACGTAGCCGAGGCAGGGTCAGCGGAGCAAGCGTCGGCTGAGGCCGAAGCAACGGAAGCCGATGCAGCGGCGGCCGATCCGGTTGCCGAGTTCCAGGCTGAACTTCGTCGGCTGCCCGGTGAGTGGTACGTCGTGCACTCCTACGCGGGCTACGAGAACCGGGTCCGGGCGAACCTGGAGAGCCGCACCCAGTCGCTGAACATGGAGGACTACATCTTCCAGATCGAGGTACCCACCCACGAGGTGATCGAGATCAAGGGCGGCAAGCGGCAGCAGGTCCAGGAGAAGGTGCTGCCCGGTTACATCCTGGTGCGCATGGATCTCACTGACGAGTCGTGGGCCGCGGTCCGCAACACGCCCGGAGTCACCGGATTCGTCGGGCTTTCCAGTCGGCCGTCACCGCTGAGCCTGGAGGAGGTCAGCTCGCTGCTCGCCCCGGTCCCTGAGGAGAAGGCCGCGAAGAAGGCCGAGACGATGCGGGCCGCCGCGGTGGACTTCGAGATCGACCAGTCGGTTACCGTAATGGACGGTCCGTTTGCCACCCTCCCGGCTACGGTGAGCGAGATCAATCCCGATACCCAGAAACTCAAGGTGCTTGTGTCGATCTTCGGCCGCGAGACGCCGGTTGAGCTCTCCTTCGACCAGGTCAGCAAGATCTGACGACGCCAGATACCCGCCCAGCACTACCCGCCAGAGAAGGATAAGGATCCAGGCAGATGGCTCCGAGGAAGAAGAGGATCGCTGCGATCGTCAAGGTCCAGCTGAACGCAGGTGCGGCTACCCCGGCTCCGCCGGTCGGTACGGCGCTTGGCCCGCATGGCGTCAACATCATGGAGTTCGTCAAGCAGTACAACGCGGCCACCGAGTCGCAGCGCGGCAACATCATCCCGGTCGAGATCACCATCTACGAAGACAGATCCTTCACCTTCGTGACGAAGACGCCGCCGGCCGCTGAGATGATCAAGAAGGCAGCGGGCGTTCAGAAGGGCAGCCCCGAGCCGCACAAGAACAAGGTCGGCAAGATGTCCATGGCGCAGGTCAGGGACATTGCTCAGGTCAAGATGCCGGATCTGAACGCGACCACGATCGAGGCGGCGGAGAAGATCATCGCCGGAACGGCTCGCTCGATGGGAATCACCGTCGAGGGTTAGTTTGTTTAATATTCAATAAACCGGTACCCGGCCGGTCCGGGTGCCGGTAGTGGCAGGGCCAGGCGCTGGCCCGCTGACCACGAACTCCTGGACAGCAAAGGGGAGACAGAACATGAAGCGCAGCAAGGCATATCGCAAGGCCACCGAGCTCGTGGATGACGCGAAGCTCTACAGCCCGGGTCAGGCAGTGGAGCTGGCCAGGAAGACCTCGACGACGAAGTTCGACCCCACGGTCGAGGTAGCCATCCGGCTTGGCGTAGACCCGCGCAAGGCCGATCAGATGGTCCGAGGCACGGTGAACTTGCCGAACGGGACCGGGAAGACCGCCCGCGTCCTGGTGTTCGCGGCCGGTGGCCGCGCCGAGGAAGCGCTAGCGGCCGGGGCTGACTTCGTCGGCTCCGATGAACTGCTTGAGCGGGTCCAAGGCGGATTCCTTGACTTCGACGCGGTGGTGGCAACACCAGACCTGATGGGCAAGGTCGGCCGTCTGGGGCGAGTGCTCGGTCCGCGCGGCCTGATGCCCAACCCGAAGACCGGCACGGTGACGAACGACGTAGGCAAGGCCGTGTCCGAAATCAAGGGCGGCAAGATCGAGTTTCGGGTGGACCGGCACGGCAGCCTGCACTTCATCATCGGCAAAGCGTCGTTCGCCGACCGGGCGCTGGTCGAGAACTACGCCGCCGCCATCGACGAGGTCATCAGGCTTAAGCCGGCCTCCGCCAAGGGCCGGTACCTGCGGAAGATCACCTTCACCACCACCATGGGCCCGGGAATTCCGGTGGATCCGAGTCAGGTCCGCGGTCTGGCCGAAGAGTTTGAGGAAGCCGCCGCTAGCTGACCGGCGACAGCTCGCCGTGGACGGCGCCGGTAACTCCGGTGCGCGATAGCGGGATGCCGCCTTCATGTTCGGCGCCATGCCGGGGCGGCCGGGCGGGATAGCTCCGGCGGGTCCACAGCTGGCTCGGCTAGCTGGCCGATTTGGCGGCGGGGTCTTGGGCGCGTACCCTTACCTCAGCCAAAGACCGTCGGCTGCCGCCGCGCGCTGAGCGTGGCGGCCGAAGGCCCGGATGATCGGGCGGCCCGCGCAGGTGAACTGAGCTGAACCGCATGATGAGCGACTCATCGTCCTCGCGGTCCCGTCCCGGTGCGCCTGCGCCCGGGACGTTCGTCGTCTCCGGGGCTAGTTAGCCGACGCGCAAACGTGCATCCGGAGGCGCCCGCGTGCGGGCGGATTCCCTGAAGCTGGAGGGAGGCCCATGGCGAGGGCGGTAAAGGAGGCCACGGTCGCCGAGCTGACCGAGAGGTTCCAGAACTCCTCGGGAGCTGTGCTCACCGAGTACCGAGGGCTTACCGTGGCCCAGGTCAAAGAGCTGCGCCTGTCGCTGGGCGAGCACGCCACATTCTCGGTGGTGAAGAACACCCTCACCAAGATCGCGGCAACAGGCGCTGGTGTCACCGCGGACTTCACCCAACTGCTCGCCGGACCTTCGGCGATCGCGTTCGTCGGCGGTGACGTGGTCCAGGCGGCCAAGGGGCTGCGGGATTTCGCCAAGGCGAATCCGCTGCTCGTGATCAAGGGCGGGGTGCTCGACGGGAAGATCATGACTCCCGGCGAGATCAACAAGCTGGCCGATCTTGAGTCGCGCGAGGTGCTGCTTGCCAAGCTGGCCGGCGCGATGAAGGCGTCGCTGGCAGGGGCGGCCGGCACATTCGCCGCACTGCCGGTTCAGATGGCGCGGTTGCTCGCGGCTCTGGAGGAGAAGCGGGCCAAGGAAGCACCGGCCGCGGCCGGGCGGGCCGAGGCTCCGCCGGCGACTGAAGGCAGCGACGTGCCCGAGGCGGGCGGCGACGTGCCCGAGGCGGGCGGCGACGCATCCGAGGCGGGCGGCGACGCATCCGAGGCGGGCGGCGCGGAGTAAGGCCGACAGTTCACTGACGAGCACGGATCAGCCACAGACATGCGGATGGCCGGAGGGCCATCGGCGGACATAGCAAGACGGAGGAAGCACCATCATGGCGAAGCAAAGCGCGGGCGAGCTGCTTGAGGCGTTCAAGGAAATGACGCTGATCGAGCTGTCGGACTTCGTGAAGCAGTTCGAGGAGACCTTTGACGTCAAGGCCGCCGCCCCGGTGGCGGTAGCCGGACCGGCCGCGGCCGGCGGTGGCGCAGCTGTGGAGGAGGTCGAGGAGCAGGACGAGTTCGACGTGATCCTCGAGGCAGCTGGCGAGAAGAAGATCCAGGTCATCAAGGAAGTTCGGCCGCTGACCGGCCTGGGCCTCAAGGAGGCCAAGGACGTGGTCGACGCCGCGCCGCAGCGGATCCTGGAGAAGGTCAACAAGGAGACAGCGGAGAAGGCAAGAGCCGTCCTTGAGGCTGTCGGGGCCACTGTCACGGTCAAGTAGCAACCGATACGTCGTTCGGGCGCTCAGCGGCAGATGCCGCTGAGCGCCCGGCGGTGTTCTGGACCGACGCCGGCCAGGTTCTCGGTCCTGCTGCGCACCGCCCGGCTCCCGCCGAGACGGGCCAACATCTACTTCGCATCGATTGCAGTCATGATCACGCCCGAGTTACTCGCTATGTGGCTACGTAATCGATGCCACGTGCTCGACGGCCATCAAGGAGGGGGAAGCTAAAGTGACCTGTGTTGTCGGTGTGGCTGGACGGGCGGACTGGTGCGAGGATGGGCCGTGCGGTTACGGAAGCCACGTCGATCCTGGGACTATTCGTGACTCTGGGTAGCCGCCGCGGTGATTTCAGGTGACGAACGCCGTGATCGGCGCAAGCCACTCGTTATCCCCGCTGGCCTGGCTGTCAAACATCCCGTGCAGTGTGAGTTTCGTCACATGGTCAAGGAACGCGACACAGCGGGCTCTGGTCTTGACGTTTTGCTGTTGACGAGCGATGCTGCCTTCAACTGTGAATATCAGGGTGGCGTACAGTTGACCAGCGGTGTGTCGATCGACTACACTGCCAATTTGCGCTGCACCCATTTGTCCTCGGCAACCTCGAACCCGTAGCGGCCTCGCCGCAGGGCGTTTCGTGTGCGCGCGGTGACCGTTCCGCCACCAAGCTCGGAAGGACCCCTGTTGGCAGCCTCGCGCAGCGCCTCAGCTATCGCTCCTGGTCCACATCGCATCTCTTTCGCCCGCATCAGGGAACCGCTCGAGGTTCCCAGCCTGCTCGCTCTGCAGACCGACTCGTTCGACTGGCTGCTCGGCAGCGAGAGGTGGCAGGAGCGGATCGAAGCCGAGCGCAAGCTTGGCCGGAAGGACCTGCCTGAGCAGTCCGGCCTCGAGGAGATCTTCGAGGAGATCAGCCCGATCGAGGACTTCACCGGCACGATGTCGCTCTCGTTCCGCGACCACCGGTTCGAGCCGCCGAAGTACTCGGCCGACGAGTGCAAGGAGAAGGACATGACCTTCTCCGCGCCCATGTTCGTCACGGCCGAGTTCATCAACAACTCGACCGGTGAGATCAAGAGCCAGACCGTGTTCATGGGCGACTTCCCGCTGATGTCACCCAAGGGCACCTTCATCATCAACGGCACCGAGCGGGTCGTCGTCAGCCAGCTGGTCCGCTCGCCTGGCGTCTACTTCGACCGCCAGGTCGACAAGACCTCAGACAAGGACATCTACAGCTGCAAGGTGATCCCGTCCCGTGGCGCCTGGCTTGAGTTCGAGATCGACAAGCGGGACAGCGTCGGCGTACGGATCGACCGCAAGCGCAAGCAGAGCGTCACGGTTCTGCTCAAGGCGCTGGGCTGGGACGAGGCCAGGATCTTGGAGCGGTTCGGCGCCTACGAGTCGATGCGAGCGACCCTGGAGAAGGACCACACCCAGGGCCAGGACGACGCGCTGCTCGACATCTACCGCAAGCTGCGGCCAGGCGAGCCGCCGACCAGGGAGTCGGCGCAGGCGCTGCTCGAGAACCTGTACTTCAACGCCAAGCGCTACGACCTGGCCAAGGTTGGCCGGTACAAGGTCAACAAGAAGCTCGGCCTCTCGCAGCCGATCACCCAGGGCACGCTGACCGAGGATGACATCGTCGGCACCATTGAGTACCTCGTCCGGCTGCACGTCGGCGAGGACGAGATGAAGTCCGGCGACCTGTTGATCCCGATCGAGACCGACGACATCGACCACTTCGGCAACCGGCGGCTGCGTACCGTCGGCGAGCTGATCCAGAACCAGGTCAGGCTCGGCCTGGCCCGGATGGAGCGGGTGGTCAGGGAGCGGATGACGACTCAGGACGTCGAGGCGATCACGCCGCAGACCCTGATCAACATCCGGCCGGTGGTCGCCTCGATCAAGGAGTTCTTCGGCACCAGCCAGCTGTCCCAGTTCATGGACCAGACCAACCCGCTGGCCGGCCTGACCCACAAGCGGCGCCTCTCCGCGCTCGGCCCTGGCGGACTGTCCAGGGAGCGGGCCGGGTTCGAGGTCCGCGACGTGCACCCGAGCCACTACGGCCGGATGTGCCCGATCGAGACGCCTGAAGGCCCGAACATCGGCCTGATCGGCTCGCTGTCGTCCTATGGCCGGGTCAACGCCTTCGGCTTCGTGGAGACGCCCTATCGCAAGGTCAAGGGCGGCAAGGTGACCGACCAGATCGACTACCTCACCGCCGATGAGGAGGACAGGCACGTCATCGCCCAGGCCAACGAGCCGATCGAGGCCGATGGCAGCTTCACCGGGGAGCGCGTGCTGGTCCGCCGCAAGGGCGGCGAGGTCGACTACATCAAGCCGGACGAGGTCGACTACATCGACGTGTCGCCGCGCCAGATGGTGTCGGTGGCCACCGCGATGATCCCGTTCCTTGAGCACGACGATGCCAACCGCGCGCTGATGGGATCGAACATGCAGCGTCAGTCGGTGCCGCTGCTGCGCAGTGAGTCGCCGCTGGTCGGCACCGGCATGGAGTACCGGGCGGCGACTGACGCCGGGGACGTGATCGTGGCGACCAAGGCCGGCGTGGTCGACGAGGTCAGCGCCGACGAGATCACGATCGCGAACGACGACGGCACCAGGACCACCTACCTGATCGCCAAGTTCCAGCGGTCCAACCAGGGCACCTGCTTCAACCAGAAGCCGATCGTGGTTGGCGGCCAGCGGGTCGAGGCCGGCCAGGTCGTCGCCGACGGGCCGTGCACCGACTCCGGCGAGATGGCGCTCGGCAAGAACCTGCTGGTCGCGTTCATGCCCTGGGAAGGCCACAACTACGAGGACGCGATCATCCTGTCCCAGCGGCTGGTCCAGGACGACGTGCTCTCCTCGATCCACATCGAGGAGCACGAGGTCGACGCGCGGGATACCAAGCTCGGCCCCGAGGAGATCACCAGGGACATCCCGAATGTCTCCGAGGAGGTGCTCGCCGACCTCGACGACCGCGGCATCATCAGGATCGGTGCCGAGGTAGTCACCGGCGACATCCTGGTCGGCAAGGTCACGCCCAAGGGCGAGACCGAGCTGACCCCGGAGGAGCGGCTGCTGCGCGCGATCTTCGGCGAGAAGGCGCGCGAAGTCCGCGACACGAGCCTGAAGGTGCCGCACGGCGAGTCAGGCCGGGTCATCGGCGTCCGGGTGTTCTCCCGCGAAGAGGGCGACGAACTGCCGCCAGGCGTGAACGAGCTGGTCCGGGTCTATGTCGCGGCCAAGCGCAAGATCACCGATGGGGACAAGCTGGCCGGTCGGCACGGCAACAAGGGCGTCATCGCCAAGATCCTCCCGGTCGAGGACATGCCGTTCCTTGAGGACGGCACCGCGGTCGACATCGTGCTCAACCCGCTCGGCGTGCCGGGCCGGATGAACGTCGGCCAGGTCCTCGAGACGCATCTGGGCTGGGTCGCGGCGACCGGCTGGCAGGTCGAGGGCAAGGACGCGGACTGGAAGGAGCGGCTGCGCCAGATCGGCGCCGACTCCTCTGGACCAGGCGTCAAGGTGGCGACCCCGGTCTTCGACGGCGCCCGCGAGGAGGAGATCACCGGCCTGCTCGCCAGCACGCTGCCCAACCGGGACGGCGTCCAGCTGGTCGGCGCCAGCGGCAAGTCGATGCTGTTCGACGGCCGGACCGGTGCGCCGTTCAAGGACCCGATCTCGGTTGGCTACATCTACATACTCAAGCTGCTGCACCTGGTGGATGACAAGATCCACGCCAGGTCCACCGGCCCGTATTCGATGATTACTCAGCAGCCGCTCGGCGGTAAGGCGCAGTTCGGCGGGCAGCGATTCGGTGAGATGGAGGTCTGGGCGCTCGAGGCCTACGGGGCCGCCTACGCCTTGCAGGAACTGCTGACCATCAAGTCGGACGACATCCTCGGTCGGGTGAAGGTCTACGAGGCCATCGTCAAGGGCGAGAACATTCCGGAGCCCGGCATTCCCGAGTCGTTCAAGGTGCTGATCAAGGAGATGCAGTCGCTCTGCCTGAACGTGGAGGTTCTCTCCAGTGACGGCGCCGCCATCGAGATGCGAGACACCGACGAGGACGTCTTCCGCGCGGCCGAGGAACTCGGCATCGACCTGTCCAGGCGCGAGCCGAGCAGCGTCGAAGAAGTCTGAGTTGAAGAGGTCTGATCCAGAACCATCCCAGGGGATTAGGGGACAAACATCGTGCTAGACGTCAATTTCTTCGACGATCTACGAATTGGCCTGGCCACCGCCGACGACATCAGGCTGTGGTCACACGGCGAGGTCAAGAAGCCAGAGACGATTAACTACCGCACGCTCAAGCCCGAGAAGGACGGGCTCTTCTGCGAGAAGATCTTCGGTCCCACCAGGGACTGGGAGTGCTACTGCGGCAAGTACAAGCGAGTCAGGTTCAAGGGCATCATCTGCGAGCGCTGCGGGGTCGAGGTCACCAGGGCCAAGGTTCGGCGGGAGCGGATGGGCCACATCGAGCTGGCCGCCCCAGTCACCCACATCTGGTACTTCAAGGGCGTGCCGAGCCGGCTCGGTTACCTGCTCGACCTGGCGCCGAAGGACCTGGAGAAGGTCATCTACTTCGCCGCCTACATGATCACCTACGTGGACGACGACGCCCGCGGCCGGGATCTGCCCTCGCTCGAGGCGAAGATCACGGTCGAGAAGAACCAGATCGAGCAGCGCCGCGACAACGACATCGAGGCCAGGCAGACCAAGTGCGAGAAGGACCTGGCCGAGCTCGAGGCGGCCGGTGCCAAGGGCGACGCCAGGCGGAAGGTCAGGGAGAGCTCGGACCGCGAGTGCAAGCAGATCAGGGATCGGGCCCAGCGTGAGATCGACCGGATCGAGGAGGTCTGGAACCGGTTCCGCAACCTCAAGGTCCAGGACCTGGAGGGCGACGAGCTGCTCTACCGCGAGATGCGCGACAGGTTCGGCAGGTACTTCCGCGGCGGCATGGGCGCTCAGGCGATCCAGGAGCGGGTCGGCAGCTTCGACCTCGAGGCCGAGGCAGCGAACCTGCGGGAGACGATCAGGACCGGCAAGGGCCAGCGCAAGGCGCGGGCGCTGAAGCGGCTCAAGGTCGTGTCGGCGTTCCTGAACACCACCAACAGCCCGCTCGGCATGGTGCTCGACTGCATCCCGGTGATCCCGCCGGACCTGCGGCCGATGGTGCAGCTGGACGGTGGCAGGTTCGCCACCTCGGACCTGAACGACCTGTACCGGCGGGTTATCAACCGGAACAACCGGCTCAAGCGGCTGCTGGACCTAGGTGCACCCGAGATCATTGTTAATAATGAGAAAAGGATGCTCCAGGAGGCGGTCGACTCGCTGTTCGACAACGGCCGCCGCGGCCGGCCGGTCACCGGGCCAGGCAACCGTCCGCTGAAGTCGCTGTCCGACATGCTCAAGGGCAAGCAGGGCCGGTTCAGGCAGAACCTGCTCGGCAAGCGCGTCGACTACTCGGGCCGGTCGGTCATCGTGGTCGGCCCGCAGCTCAAGCTGCACCAGTGCGGCCTGCCCAAGGAGATGGCGGTCGAGCTGTTCAAGCCGTTCGTGATGAAGCGGCTGGTTGACCTCAACCACGCGCAGAACATCAAGTCGGCCAAGCGGATGGTCGAGCGGGCCAGGCCGGTGGTTTGGGACGTGCTCGAGGAGGTCATTCGCGAGCACCCCGTGCTGCTGAACCGCGCGCCGACGCTGCACCGGCTCGGCATCCAGGCGTTCGAGCCGCAGCTGGTCGAGGGCAAAGCGATCCAGATCCACCCGCTGGTCTGCACCGCGTTCAACGCGGACTTCGACGGCGACCAGATGGCGGTGCACGTGCCGCTGTCCGCCGAGGCGCAGGCCGAGGCGCGGATCCTGATGCTGTCCACCAACAACATCCTCAAGCCGGCCGACGGCAAGCCGGTGACCATGCCGACCCAGGACATGATCATCGGGATCTACTGCCTGACCAGGATGACGCCGGACACCGTGGGCACCGGGCGCATCTTCGGCGGCCTGGCTGAGGCGCTAATGGCGTACGACCGGGGCGAGCTCGACCTGCAGGCGGAGGTCACGGTCCGGCTGCGTGCTGCCCTGCCGCCCGCCCACTTCACGGCGCCGGATGGCTGGGAGCCTGGTCAGCCGTTCCGGCTGACGACTACGCTCGGCCGCTGCCTGTTCAACGAGACGCTGCCCGACGACTACCCGTTCATCAACTACGAGGTGGGCAAGAAGCAGCTTTCGGTGATCGTGAACGAGCTTGCGGAGAAGTACCCCAAGGTCGAAGTAGCCGCCGCGCTGGACAAGCTCAAGGACGCCGGATTCCACTGGGCCACCAGGGCCGGTGTCACCATCGCGATCGAGGACGTGGTCGCGCCGCCGAACAAGGCCGCGATCCTGGACACCTACGAGAAGCGGGCGGACAAGGTGCAGCGCGAGTACGAGCGCGGCCTGATCACCGACGACGAGCGGCGCCAGGAGCTGATCGAGATCTGGACGCACGCCACGGCCGATGTGGCGCAGGACATGGAAGCTGCCTTCCCCGAGACCAACCCGGTCTGGATGATGGTCAACTCCGGTGCCCGAGGCAACCAGATGCAGGTCAGGCAGATCGCCGGAATGCGGGGCCTGGTCTCCAACCCCAAGGGCGAGACCATCCCGCGGCCGATCAAGTCCAGCTTCCGCGAGGGCCTGTCCGTGCTTGAGTACTTCATCTCCACACACGGCGCCCGTAAGGGGCTCGCCGACACCGCACTGCGGACCGCCGACTCCGGGTACCTCACCAGGCGGCTGGTGGACGTGGCGCAGGACGTGATCGTGCGCGAGGAGGACTGCGGCACCGACCGGTCGCTGCCGATGCGGATCGCCGACAAGGACTCGACCGGGACGCTGCGCAAGCTGCCCAACATCGAGAACACCGGTACCGGCCGGACCCTGGCCGAAGAGGTCACCGACGCTGACGGCAACGTTCTCGCCGTAGTCGGGACCGACCTGACCGAGTCGCAGATCGAGACGATGATCGCGGCCGGGGTGGAGTCGGTCCGCACCTTCAGCGTGCTGGTCTGCCAGGCCAAGGTCGGCGTCTGCGCCAAGTGCTACGGCCGGTCGCTGGCCAGTGGCAAGCGGGTCGACGTCGGCGAGGCGGTCGGCATCATCGCCGCCCAGTCGATCGGCGAGCCGGGCACCCAGCTGACGATGCGTACCTTCCACACCGGCGGTGTGGCCGGCCTGGACATCACCCACGGCCTGCCGCGCATCCAGGAGCTGTTCGAGGCCAGGATCCCCAAGGGCATGGCGCCGATCAGCGAGGTGGACGGAACGGTCAGAATCGACGAGCCGGAGAAGTCACGCCGGATCGTCGTCACCCCAGACGACGGCTCGGACGAGGTCCCCTACCAGGTCTCGATCAGGTCCCGGCTGCTGGTGGCCGACGGTGACCACGTCAGGGTCGGCCAGCAGCTGATCGCCGGCGCGGTCAACCCGCACGAGGTGCTGCGGATCCTTGGTTCCCGTGAGGTGCAGCTGCACCTGGTGCACGAGGTCCAGGAGGTCTACCGGTCGCAGGGCGTGTCGATCCACGACAAGCACATCGAGATCATCATCAGGCAGATGCTCAAGCGGGTGAACGTGCTTGAGTCCGGTGACACCGACCTGCTGCCTGGCGAACTGGTCGAACGGCCGAGGTTCGAGGAGATCAACCGTGCCGTGGTGGAGACCGGCGGCACGTCAGCGGCCGGTCGGCCGGTGCTGATGGGGATCACGAAGGCGTCGCTGGCCACCGAGTCGTGGCTGTCCGCCGCCTCCTTCCAGGAGACCACCCGGGTGCTCACCGACGCGGCGATCCACGCCAGGTCGGACTCGCTGGTCGGCCTGAAGGAGAACGTGATCATCGGCAAGCTGATCCCGGCGGGTACCGGCATGCAGCGGTACCGCTCGCTGCGGGTGGAGCCCAAGGAGGACGCCAGAGCGGCGGCCTACCCGGCGACCGCTTACACGACCGAGGTCGGCTATCCGTTCGCGGCCCCGACAGGTGAGTCGGTGCCGCTTGAGGAGTACGACTTCGGCACCTACCACAGGTAGTCGAGGCGAGCGCGGCGAGGGCCGCGGTGACCGGCAGCGGTCGCCGCGGCCCTCGGCGTTGGCCGACGCGGCCCTCGGCGTTGGCCGAGGCGGCCCTAGGTGCGGCCGACCTCGGGACGAAATTGACCCGGCGACATGCCGGATCGGCTAAGCTTGCTTCCTGCTGAGGCGGAATCCGACTCGCTTTGACCACTGCGGCAAGCGTTAGGTATTCTAATCCTCCGTGCCCGTGATTCACGGGCACGCACGTCTGTGGACCGTGAGCTGGCCGCCGGATTGGCAGCCGGTCGCAGGAGCCGGGCGTGAAGCGACTTCCCTCCCCGTCACCCGGGCTGCGTCGTGTCTCCTAGAGACGCAGTGGCCCAGGTGCGTCGCGAAAGCGGCGACACACCCGAGCGCGGGGGTCGGGCGCGGGGCAGAGGATCCGGCCGGGCGAGGAAACTCCCAGGTCAGAGCATGTCCCGCAGACAGAGCTAGTGCAGTGAAGGACGGTCGCGCCCTGACGCGGGGTGCGAGTTAGAAGAGCAGAGAAGACGGAGACGCGGTGCCCACGATCCAGCAGCTGGTCCGCAAGGGCCGGCAGGACAAGGTAGCCAAGAACACGACCCCGGCGCTGAAGGGGAGTCCGCAGCGCCGCGGCGTATGCACGCGCGTCTACACCACGACACCCAAGAAGCCGAACTCGGCGCTCCGCAAGGTCGCCAGGGTCAGGCTGACCAGCCACGTCGAGGTGACGGCGTACATCCCTGGGGTCGGCCACAACCTGCAGGAGCACTCGATCGTGCTGGTCAGGGGCGGGCGCGTGCGGGACCTGCCCGGCGTGCGCTACAAGATCATCCGCGGCTCGCTCGACACCCAGGGCGTCCGCAACCGCAAGCAGGCCCGCAGCCGTTACGGCGCGAAGAAGGAGAAGAGCTGACATGCCGCGCAAGGGCCCCGCGACCAAGCGGCAGCTGGTCACCGATCCGGTTTACGGTTCGCCGCTGGTCACCGCGCTGGTGAGCAAGGTGCTGCGCAGCGGCAAGCGCTCGCTTGCCGAGCGCATCGTCTACGGCGCGCTCGAAGGCTGCCGGGAGAAGACAGGCAACGACCCGGTGGTGACGCTCAAGCGCGCCCTGGACAACGTGAAGCCGACCCTGGAGGTCCGCAGCCGCCGGGTAGGCGGCGCCACCTACCAGGTCCCGGTCGAGGTTCGGGCCTCGCGCAGCACCACGCTGGCGCTGCGCTGGCTGGTCTCCTACTCGCGGAACCGCCGCGAGAAGACCATGACCGAACGGCTGATGAACGAGTTGCTCGATGCCAGCAATGGCCTCGGGGCGAGCGTCAAGCGCCGCGAGGACACCCACAAGATGGCCGAGTCGAACAAGGCGTTCGCGCACTACCGCTGGTAGCGGGCGGCCGCCAAAACCACAACACATTACTTTCATTTGCATAACGAATTCGCACCAAGCAGATCGAGCAAGGAACGAGGATCATTGCAGTGGCCGCCACAGTTACCGCCACGGAACTGGCCAAGGTCCGGAACATCGGGATCATGGCTCATATCGACGCGGGCAAAACGACCACGACCGAGCGGATCCTGTTCTACACCGGCATCAACTACAAGATCGGCGAGGTCCATGAGGGCGCGGCCACCATGGACTGGATGGAGCAGGAGCAAGAGCGCGGCATCACGATCACCTCGGCCGCGACCACCTGCACCTGGCGTGACCACACCATCAACATCATCGACACCCCCGGCCACGTCGACTTCACCGTCGAGGTAGAACGCTCGCTCCGGGTGCTTGACGGCGCGGTGGCCGTGTTCGACGGGGTGGCTGGAGTCGAGCCGCAGTCCGAGACGGTCTGGCGGCAGGCCGACAGGTACGGCGTACCGCGGGTCTGCTTCGTCAACAAGATGGACCGGGTCGGCGCCGAGTTCCACCGCTGCGTCGAGATGATCACCGATCGGCTTGGTGCCACCCCGCTCGTGATCCAGCTGCCCTGGGGCGTTGAGTCCGACTTCCGCGGCGTGATCGACCTGGTCAGGATGCGCGCACTGATCTGGCGTGGCGAGGGCAAGGGCGAGGCGTACGAGGACGTGGAGATCCCGGCTGACCACGTCGAGGCTGCCAGGGAATGGCGGGACAACCTGCTTGAGACCATCTCCGAGAACGACGAGGAGATGATGGAGCTCTACCTCGAAGGCACCGAGCCCGACCAGGACCGGCTGGTCGCCGCCATCAGGCGGGCCACCATCGCCAGCGCGGTCACGCCGGTGATGTGCGGCAGCGCGTTCAAGAACAAGGGCGTGCAGCCGATGCTGGACGCGATCGTGGACTATCTGCCCAGTCCGGTCGACATCCCGGCGATCCACGGCCACTCGCTTGGCGCGGACCCGACCGAGATCGAACGGCACGCTGACCCGGCCGAGCCGTTCTCCGCGCTGGCCTTCAAGATCATGTCCGATCAGCACCTGGGCAAGCTGACCTACCTGCGGATCTACTCAGGCACGCTGGAGGCTGGCACCACGGTGCTCAACTCCACCAAGAACCGCAAGGAGCGGATCGGCAAGATCTACCAGATGCACGCCAACAAGCGCGAGGAGCGCCCGACCGCGATGGCCGGACACATCGTCGCCGTGATGGGCCTGAAAGACACCACGACCGGCGACACGCTCTGCGACCAGGCCAAGCCGGTGATCCTGGAGTCGATGACGTTCCCGGCTCCGGTGATCAACGTCGCCATCGAGCCAAGGACCAAGGGCGACCAGGACCGGCTCGGCACCGCGATCCAGCGGCTGGCCGAGGAGGACCCCACCTTCCAGGTCCGCACCGACGAGGAAACCGGCCAGACGATCATCTCCGGCATGGGCGAGCTGCACCTTGAGGTGCTGGTCGAGCGGATGAAGCGGGAGTTCAGGGTCGAGGCCAACATCGGCCGTCCGCAGGTCGCCTACCGGGAGACCATCCGCAAGAAGGTCGAGAAGGTGGAGTACACCCACAAGAAGCAGACCGGAGGCTCCGGCCAGTTCGCGCGGGTGATCATCAACCTGGAGCCGACAGGCGGTGACGGCGGCGGCTACGAGTTCGAGAACAAGGTCACCGGCGGCCGGATTCCGCGCGAGTACATCCCGTCGGTGGACACCGGATGCCAGGAAGCCGCCGAGTTCGGCGTCCTGGCCGGCTATCCGATGGTCGACGTGAAGGTCACGCTGACCGACGGTGCCTACCACGAGGTGGACTCCTCCGAACTCGCCTTCAAGATCGCCGGATCGATGGCGTTCAAGAAGGCGGCCGCCCATGCCGACCCGGTCCTGCTCGAGCCGCTGATGGCGGTGGAGGTCAGGACGCCGGAGGACTATATGGGGGACGTCATCGGCGACCTGAACAGTCGCCGCGGCCAGATCCAGGCCATGGAGGAACGGACCGGGACGCGGGTCGTTACCGCCCTCGTACCGCTGTCCGAGATGTTCGGCTACGTGGGAGATCTGCGCAGCCGTTCGCAGGGCCGGGCGGACTACACCATGCAGTTCGACTCGTATGCCGAGGTTCCGCCCAGCATTGCCAAGGAGATCATCGCCAAAGCCAGAGGCGAGTAGACAGCAGCAAGGCAGTAGTCAGCCAGCCAAACAGCCATCAGCAACAGGCGCCCGCGTGAGCGCCAGGCCCCCACAGCCGTGGGGAACGATCGCAACGAGGAGACACCAGTGGCGAAGGCCAAGTTCCAGCGGACCAAGCCGCACGTCAACATCGGCACCATCGGTCATATCGACCACGGGAAGACCACTCTGACCGCGGCGATCACCAAGGTGCTCCATGACAAGTTCCCGGATGTTAATCCATTCACACCCTTCGATCAGATCGACAACGCGAAGGAAGAGCGGGAGCGCGGGATCACCATCTCGATCTCGCACGTGGAGTACCAGACCGAGAAGCGTCACTACGCGCATGTTGACTGCCCAGGTCACGCCGACTACATCAAGAACATGATCACCGGTGCGGCCCAGATGGACGGTGCCATCCTGGTGGTCGCGGCGACCGACGGGCCGATGCCACAGACCCGCGAGCACGTGCTGCTGGCGCGTCAGGTCGGCGTGCCCTACATCGTGGTCGCGCTGAACAAGGCCGACATGGTCGCGGGCCGATGCCACAGACCCGCGAGCACGTGCTGCTGGCGCGTCAGGTCGGCGTGCCCTACATCGTGGTCGCGCTGAACAAGGCCGACATGGTCGACGACGAGGAGATCCTTGAGCTGGTTGAGCTCGAGGTCCGCGAGCTGCTCAGCGCGTACGAGTTCCCCGGCGACGACGTCCCGGTCATCCGGGTCTCGGCGCTGAAGGCGCTTGAGGGAGACCCCGAGTGGGGCTCCCGGGTGCTCGAGCTGATGGATGCCTGCGACGACAGCATCCCCGAGCCGGTCAGGGACACCGAGAAGCCGTTCCTGATGCCGGTCGAGGACGTGTTCTCGATCACCGGCCGCGGCACCGTGGTGACCGGGCGGATCGAGCGCGGCAAGATTCACACCGGTGACGAGGTCGAGATCATCGGCATCAAGGAGAAGGCCCAGAAGTCCACCGTGACCGGGGTCGAGATGTTCCACAAGATCCTGGACGAGGGTCAGGCGGGCGACAACGCTGGCCTGCTGCTCCGCGGGATCAAGCGCGAGGAGGTGGAGCGCGGCCAGGTCATCATCAAGCCGGGCACCAACACCCCGCACACCCAGTTCGACGCCCAGGTCTACATCCTGTCCAAGGACGAGGGCGGTCGGCACACGCCGTTCTTCAACAACTACCGTCCGCAGTTCTACTTCCGGACCACCGACGTGACCGGTGTGGTCAACCTGCCGGAAGGCACCGAGATGGTGCTGCCCGGTGACAACACCGAGATGAAGGTGGAGCTGATCCAGCCGATCGCCATGGAGGAAGGCCTGCGCTTCGCTATCCGCGAGGGCGGGCGGACCGTCGGGGCTGGGCGGGTCACGAAGATCAACAAGTAACGGGCGCCCGGTACCTAGGGGACTCCCGGTCGTCGCTGAACGCGATCGACCGGGACCCCTGGGCACCGAGCACAAACTGAGTACCGCGGCAACGGACACCCCTGTCACACCGCGCGGATCCGAAGCACTAAGGCTAAAGAAGCAGTAAGGACGGATGGCCAACCATGGCGGGAGAGAAGATCCGCATTCGGCTTAAGAGCTATGACCATGAGGTGATCGATAGCTCGGCGCGGAAGATTGTCGACACCGTCATGCGGACTGGGGCGAAGGTGGTCGGACCGGTGCCGCTGCCGACGGAGAAGAACGTGTACTGCGTGATCCGGTCACCGCACAAGTACAAGGACTCGCGTGAGCACTTCGAGATGCGCACGCACAAGCGGTTGATCGACATTATCGACCCGACGCCGAAGACAGTCGACGCGCTGATGCGGCTCGACGTGCCTGCCGGCGTCGACATCCAGATCAAGCTTTAAGGGACTTGACCGAGATGACGAAGCAGATCAGAGGGGTTCTGGGCACCAAGCTCGGCATGTCCCAGGTCTTCAGCGACGATGGGAAGATCGTCCCGGTCACCGTCGTTGCCGCCGGTCCGTGCGTCGTTACCGCGGTGCGGAGCGCGGATGCCAACGGCTATGCCGCGGTCCAGCTGGGCTATGGCGACATCGACCCGCGCCGGGTGAACAAGCCGAAGGCCGGTCACTTCGCCAAGGCGGGCGTGACGCCGCGCCGCTACCTGGTGGAGCTGCGCACCGATGACGCGTCTGATTACACGCTCGGCCAGGAGGTCACCGCCGAGGCGTTCGAGGCCGGCGAGCTGGTCGATGTCACCGCCACCAGCAAGGGCAAGGGCTTCGCCGGGGTGATGAAGCGGCACGGCTTTCGCGGACTGAGCGCATCGCACGGCACTCAGCGCAAGCACCGCTCGCCGGGTTCGATCGGCGGGTGCGCATATCCCGGCCACGTATTCAAGGGGCTGCGGATGGCTGGCCGGATGGGCGGGGAGCGCACCACGGTGCTGAACCTGACCCTGCATGCCGTGGACGCCGATCGCGGTCTGCTGCTGATCAAGGGTGCCGTCCCAGGACCGGCTGGCGGCCTGGTCCTGGTGCGCAGCGCGGTCAAGTCCCCGCTCGGCGCAGGCGCGCGGACAGGAGAGGCGGGTGCGGCACGATGAGTGCGGAATCCGAGGACGCCAAGGTACCGGTCGGCCAGGAATCGGCCGCGGAGACGGCCGCGGCGCAGGCAACTGAGCCAGCGCCGGCGGAGCAGGAGTCTGAGGCCAAGGCTTCGGCCGTCAAGGAGCCTTCGGCTAAGGCTCCGGCAGCCAGGAAGCCGGCGGTTCAGGCCGCAGCGGCGAAGGAGTCAGCGGCGAAAGAATCCGCGGCCACGGAGTCGACGGCTAAGGAGTCGACGGCTAAGGAGTCGACGGCTAAGGAGTCCGCGGCCAAGGAGTCCGCGGCCAAGGCCCCGGCTGTGAAGGCCCCGGCGGCGAAGGCCGCGGCGGCCAAGGCCTCGGCCGGGAAGACCGGGGCCAGCAAGGCGAAGGCCGATTCCGAAGGTGGCACCCCAGCCACCGACCTGCCGGCCGACATCTTCGACGCCAAGGTAAATGTCCCGCTGATTCACCAGGTGGTCGTGGCCCAGCAAGCGGCGGCCAGGCAGGGCACCCATTCGACCAAGACCCGTGGTGAGGTCCGTGGCGGTGGCCGCAAGCCATACCGGCAGAAGGGCACCGGCCGGGCGAGGCAGGGCTCGCTCCGCGCGCCGCAGTTCGCCGGCGGCGGCGTGGTCCATGGCCCGGTCCCGCGCTCATATGCGCAGAAGACGCCCAAGAAGATGAAGGCGGCCGCCCTGCGCGGCGCTCTGTCGGACCGGGCCAGGCACGGCCTGGTCCATGTGGTCGATGGCTTCGTCGACGGCGGCGAGCCGAAGACCAGGGACGCACTCGCCGTGCTGACGGTGGCGACCGGCGCCGTTCCCGGCCAGACAGCCATGCTGGTGGTCGCGGAAAGCTCGGACCAGGTCACCTGGAAGAGCCTGCGGAACCTGCCCGGCGTGCACCTGATCGATCCCGGCCAGCTGAACACCTACGACGTGCTGGTCAGCGACCGGGTGGTCTTCACAGCCACGGCACTGGCGTCGTTCGTGGCGCGGGCCGGCCGGACCGGCCAGCCAGAAGGCGAGGAGCGGTGAGCAAGATTTTCAACCACCGGGACATCCTGCTCAGGCCGGTGATCTCGGAGAAGAGCTACGGACTCCAGGACGAGTTCAACAAGTACACGTTCATCGTCGCCCCGCACGCCAACAAGACCCAGATCCGCCAGGCGGTGGAGGCGGTTTTCCACGTGAAGGTGACCGGCGTGAACACGCTCAACCGGCCAGGCAAGCGGCGCCGCACCCGGGCCGGCTGGGGCAAGCGACCGGACACTAAGCGCGCCATCGTCAGCCTTGCCGCAGGCGAGCGGATCGACATCGGCGGCCCGGCCTAGACCGGCCGGACGAGCATTGGAGCTTTGAGCAGACATGGGCATCCGCAAGTACAAGCCGACAACCCCGGGCAGGCGGGGCGCCAGCGGCTCGGACTTCGCCGAAGTGACGCGGAGCGAGCCGGAGAAGGCGCTCGTCCGCCCGCTGCACGGGCGGGGCGGCCGGAACGTGCACGGCCGGATCACCGCCAGGCACCAGGGCGGCGGGCACAAGCGCTCCTTCCGGGTGATTGACTTCCGGCGGGCGGACAAGGACGGCGTCCCGGCCAAGGTCGCGCACATCGAGTACGACCCGAACCGGACCGCCAGGATCGCGCTGCTGCACTACGCGGACGGCGAGAAGCGCTACATCATCGCGCCGAGCGGACTGGGTCAGGGCGACGTGGTGGAGAACGGCCCGGATGCGGACATCAAGGCGGGCAACTGCCTTCCGCTGCGGAACATCCCGACCGGCACCGTCGTGCACGCGATCGAGCTCAGGCCAGGCGGCGGCGCGAAGATCGCGCGGTCGGCCGGGTCCGGGGTCCAGTTGCTTGCCAAGGAGGGCAAGCACGCGCACCTGCGGATGCCATCCGGTGAGATCCGGCTGGTAGACGCGAACTGCCGGGCCACCATCGGTGAGGTCAGCAACGCCGAGCAGGGCAATGTCAAGCTCGGCAAGGCTGGCCGAAGCCGCTGGAAGGGCCGCAGGCCGAGCGTCCGCGGTGTCGCGATGAACCCGATCGACCACCCGCTTGGCGGCGGCGAGGGCAAGACCTCAGGCGGCCGGCACCCGGTCAGCCCGTGGGGTCAGCCCGAGGGCAGGACCCGGCGCGCGCACAAGCCAAGCGACAAGCTGATCACCCGACGGCGCGCGAAGAAGAAGCGGTAGGAGCACCCGACGATGCCTCGTAGCCTAAAGAAGGGCCCGTTCGTGGACGGCCACCTGATGCAGAAGGTGGACGTGCAGAACTCCAAGGGCACCAAGAACGTCATCAAGACGTGGTCGCGCCGTTCGATGATCGTCCCGGCGATGCTAGGCCACACGATCGCGGTGCACGACGGCCGCAAGCACGTGCCGGTGTTCGTCACCGAGTCGATGGTCGGGCACAAGCTCGGCGAGTTCGCGCCGACCCGCACGTTCCGCAGCCACGTTAAGGACGACCGCCGAAGCCGCCGCTAGCGGCGGCCGACCACACCAGACATCCAGACATCGGCGCGCCGCCGGGTCCCGGGCCCAATAGCCCGGCGGTCCCGGCGAGCGGGAGAGAGCGAGGCAGGACCGATGGAAGCGAGGGCAAAGGCGCGGTACGTGCGCGTCACGCCGCGGAAGGCCCGCCGGGTGGTGGACCTGATCCGCGGGCTGCCTGCTGAGCAGGCGCAGGCGGTGCTCGCCTTCGCGCCGCAGTCGGCGAGTGACCCCGTCGGCAAGGTGCTGGCGAGCGCCATTGCCAACGCCGAGTACACCGGGCGGGCCACCGCCAACACGCTGGTGGTCAGCCGGGCCTGGGTGGACGAAGGTCCGACGCTGAAGCGGTTCAGGCCGCGTGCGCAGGGCCGGGGCTACCGGATCAACAAGCGAACGAGCCATATCACGGTCATCGTTTCCGACCGCGGTGAAGATTCTGACCGCGGTGCTGGAAGCCGTGGTGCAGCAAACCGCGGTGCAGCAAGCCGCGGTGCAGCAAACCGCAGTGCAGCAAACCGCAGCGTGTCAAGCCGCGGCGCCGCAAACCGCAAGGAGAGGACCCGCTAGTGGGCCAGAAAGTGAATCCGCACGGGTTCCGGCTGGGTATCACCACCGACTTCAAGAGCCGGTGGTTCGCCGACAAGCTGTACAAGGATTACGTTGCGGAGGATGTCGCCATCCGCCGGATGCTGCAGCGCGGCATGGAACGAGCCGGTATCTCGAAGGTGGAGATCGAGCGCGAGGACAAAGACAAGGTCAAGGTGTGGATCCACACCGCACGGCCGGGAATTGTCATTGGCCGGCGCGGCGCGGAGGCTGACCGGATCAGAGGTGATCTGGAGAAGCTGACCGGGCGCCGGATCGAGCTGAACATTCTCGAGGTCAAGAACCCCGAGATCGACGCCCAGCTCGTCGCCCAGGGCGTGGCCGAGCAGCTGTCCAGCCGAGTCTCGTTCCGGCGGGCCATGCGCAAGGCCATGCAGACCGCCATGAAGGGCGGTGCCAAGGGGATCCGGGTGCAGTGTGCCGGACGCCTGGGCGGGGCCGAGATGTCGCGGTCCGAGTTCTACCGCGAGGGCCGCGTTCCGCTGCACACGCTGCGGGCCGACATCGACTACGGCTTCTACGAGGCGCGTACCACGTTCGGACGGATCGGCGTGAAGGTCTGGATCTACCGCGGCGATGCCGCTGCGACGCGGGCCGAGCGTGAAGCTGCCGCGGCGGGGCTGCGGGCCGGGCAACGGCCAGGCGGCCGGGACCGGCCACCAGCGGTCGCGCAGCGGCGCGGTCGCCGGCCGGGGTCGCCGGACGGAACAGATCGGGGCAGCAAGGCGCCTGAGTCCGCGTCGGCGTCCCAGCATGAACCGCGGGCCAGGTCGGCCGAGGCCGTCGGCGCGCGGGCGGCGACGGGGGAGGAGGGCTGATCCATGCTCATCCCCCGCAGGACCAAGCATCGCAAGCAGCACCGGCCGGACCGGTCAGGCGCTGCTAAGGGCGGCACCAGGGTGGCGTTCGGCGAGTACGGCATCCAGGCAGTCGAGCATGCCTACGTAAGCAACCGGCAGATCGAGGCCGCCCGGATTGCCATGACCCGGCACATCCGCCGTGGCGGCAAGGTGTGGATCACGATCTACCCGGATCGTCCGCTGACCAAGAAGCCAGCCGAGACCCGGATGGGCTCAGGCAAGGGCGCACCAGAGTGGTGGATCGCCAACGTCAAGCCGGGTCGGGTCATGTTCGAGCTGTCCGGAGTCTCCGAGCCAGTGGCCAGGGAAGCGCTCCGCCGCGCCATGCACAAGCTGCCCATGAAGTGCAAGTTCGTCAAGCGTGAAGTGGGTGAGGCGTGATGCCGAAGACACTGCCAGCGAACGATCTGCGGGTGCTGAGCGAAGAGGAACTGGACGGAAAGCTGGCCGAGGCGAAGATCGAGCTGTTCAATCTCCGCTTCCAGGCGGCGACCGGACAGCTGGAGAGCCATGGTCGGCTCCGCTCCGTGCGCAAGGAGATCGCTCGCATCTACACGGTGAAGCGTGAGCGGGAACTCGGCATCGTGACGCTGGAGCAGGAGGCTGATGAGAATGAGTGAGGCGACCAGCGGCGGGCCGACCCGTGGCTACCGGAAGGTCCGGGAGGGCCTTGTGGTCAGCGACAAGATGGACAAGACCGTCATCGTGATCGTGGAGGACCGGGTCAAGCACCCGAAGTACGGCAAGGTCATCCGCCGGACCAGGAAGTACGTGGCGCATGACGAGGCGAATGCCTGCGGCGTCGGTGACCGGGTGGTGCTACAGGAGACCCGGCCGATGTCGGCTACCAAGCGCTGGCGGATCGCGGAGATCGTGGAGAAGGCGAAGTAGCAGACCCCGGTAGCCCGTTCCTTCTTACGGCGGGACGGTAGACCGGCACTAACGAACAGCGGGACCATCCGGGCCAAGCCGGGTCCACCCGGGCCAGGCCGGAGAGAACAAGCAGGAGTTGACGTGATCCAGCAGGAGTCGCGGCTCAAGGTCGCCGACAACACCGGTGCCAAGGAGCTCTTGTGTATCCGCGTGCTCGGCGGATCGGGCCGACGATACGCGGGCATCGGCGACGTCATCGTGGCCACCGTCAAGGACGCCCTGCCTGGTGCGGGAGTCAAGAAAGGCGACGTGGTCAAGGCCGTCGTGGTGCGGACGCGCAAGGAGCGCCGCCGCGGTGACGGCTCCTACATCCGCTTCGACGAGAACGCCGCGGTTCTGATCAGGGACGGCGGGGATCCGCGAGGCACCCGCATCTTCGGGCCGGTTGGCCGGGAGCTGCGCGAGAAGCGGTTCATGAGGATCATCTCGCTCGCACCGGAGGTGCTGTGATGGCTAGGAGCGGTGCGTCAAGCAACGGGGCCGCGAAGCGATCCGAGCCGGGCAAGGCCCGCGGAATGAAGATTAAGAAGGGTGACCGCGTCGTGGTGATAGCTGGCAAGGATCGCGGCCGTGAGGGCACCGTGATCCTGGTCGATCCTGGCCGCCAGCGGGTGCTCGTGCAGGGCGTCAGCATGATCAAGAAGAACACGAAGGTCAACTACCAGGGTCGCCGCGGTGCCAAGGAAGGCGGCATCGTGCACCAGGAGGCCCTCATCCACGTGAGCAATGTGGCCCTGATCGACCCCGAGACGAAGAAGCCTGCTCGGGCCGGTTTCCGGTTCGACGGTGAGACCAAGATCCGGGTCACCCGGCCGAGCGGTAAGGACGTCTGATGGCAGCGACCAAGTCCGGCAAGGGCGGCGCCCAGGGCAAGGGCGGCGCTCAGGGCAAAGGCGGCGCTCAGGGTAAGAGCGGCGGCCAGTCCGGCAGGGCAGCCAGCCAGCCAGCCAGGGCAGGCGGCGGGCAGAGCAGAGCCAGCAGCGCGTCCGGCCGGGCGGCTGCCGGGTCGACTGAGGCTGCAGACCTGGTCGGCGGCGGCTCGGGCACTGCGACAGCGGTCGCCGAGCGGGTGCCGCCCCGGCTGAAGGAGCGCTATGCCAGCGAGATCGCCCCGGCGCTGCGCGAGGAGTTCGCCTTCGCCAACGTGATGCAGGTGCCGAACCTCGTCAAGATCGTGGTGAACATGGGCGTCGGCGAGGCGGCCAGGGACGCCAAGCTGATCGAGGGCGCGGTCAGGGACCTCACCGTGATAACCGGCCAGAAACCGGCCGTCGCCCGGGCCCGCAAGTCGATCGCCCAGTTCAAGCTCAGGGAGGGCATGCCGATCGGCGTTCACGTCACGTTGCGCGGGGACCGCATGTGGGAGTTCTGCGACCGGATGCTTTCCCTGGCGCTGCCCAGGATCCGCGACTTCCGTGGTCTGTCCGACCGGCAGTTCGACGGCCGGGGGAACTACACCTTCGGGCTGACCGAGCAGCTGATGTTCCATGAGATCAATCCCGATCAGGTCGACCGGCAGCGCGGCATGGACGTCACCCTGGTCACGACCGCGACCACCGATGAGCAAGGCCGTTCGCTGCTGCGACGGCTTGGCTTCCCGTTCAAGGAGAGCTGAGTAGTGGCGAAGAAGAGCCTGATCGCCAAGGCTAAGCGCAAGCCCAAGTACGACGTGCGTGCGTACACCAGGTGCTCCAGGTGCGGACGGCCGCGCGCCGTCTACCGCAAGTTCGGCCTGTGCCGGATCTGCTTCCGCACCATGGCACACCGCGGTGAACTGCCAGGTATCACCAAATCCAGCTGGTAGCCGCCGCAAGGCGGACAGAACCGGGCGCGCGAGCGCCCGGCAAGAAGACCGATCTGGGCGCTCTGGCGCCCACTGACCACGCCGCAGGTCCCGCAGGGGAAACCGCGGCGAGGAGGGCCACCAGGCCATGACCATGACCGACCCGGTCGCAGACATGCTGACTCGTCTGCGCAACGCCAACTCGGCATACCACGATGCAGTGACCATGCCGCACTCCAAGATCAAGGTGCACATCGCCGAGATCCTCCAGCAGGAGGGCTACATCGCAAGCTGGCGCGTGGAGGACGCGGAGGTCGGCAGGAACCTCGTGATCGGGCTGAAGTACGGCCCGTCACGGGAGCGCTCTATCGCCGGCATCAAGCGGGTCTCTAAGCCAGGTCTGCGGGTGTACGCGCGCAAGGACAACCTGCCCAGGGTGCTCGGCGGGCTGGGAGTAGCGATCATCTCGACCTCGGCCGGCCTGATGACCGACAAGCAGGCGAACAGGAAGGGCGTAGGTGGGGAAGTCCTCGCCTACGTCTGGTAGGAGCCGACGATGTCACGAATCGGACGGATGCCCGTCGTCGTGCCTACCGGCGTCGACGTCACCATCAACGGCCGCGAAGTGCGCGTGCAGGGTCCGAAGGGCAGCCTGCACGTTGAGATCGCCGCGCCGATCGAGGTCAGCCACAGCGCTGGCGCGATCACCGTCACCAGGCCATCGGACGAAGGCGAGGTCCGCGCGCTGCACGGCCTGTCCCGCTCACTGATCGCGAACATGGTCGTGGGCGTGACCGAGGGCTATGCCAAGACCTTGGAGATTGTGGGCGTGGGATACCGAGTGCAGGCCAGGGGCAAGGACCTTGAGTTCGCGCTCGGCTTCAGCCACCCGATCCTGGTCAGCCCGCCGGACGGGATCGCATTCCGGGTGGAGACGCCCACCAGGTTCGTCGTCGAGGGAATCGACAAGCAGCAGGTCGGCCAGGTCGCCGCCAATATCCGCAAGCTCCGCAAGCCCGAGCCGTATAAGGGCAAGGGCGTGCGGTACCAGGGCGAGCAGATTCGCCGCAAGGCCGGGAAGGCTGGTAAGTAAGACATGGCTGGCACCAGAACTACGGCGCACGTCCGCAGCAGGAGCAGGACTGCGGCGCATGCTGCCTCGCGGACCCGCCGTCATCTGCGGGTACGCAAGAAGATCTCCGGCAGCCCGGTCCGACCCAGGCTGGTCGTTAGCCGCTCAGCTAGGAACATCTTCGCCCAGCTGATCGATGACGTGGCGGGCCATACGCTGGCTTCTGCCTCTACCCTGGAAGCGGAGATCCGCCAGAGCAGCGGCGACAAAACGGCGAAGGCACGTCAGGTGGGCAAGCTGCTCGCCGAGCGTGCCGTCGCGGCCGGCGTGGTCGGGGCAGTGCTCGACCGCGGCGGCAATGCCTACCACGGGAGGATCGCCGCCCTCGCCGACGGTGCGCGTGAAGGCGGGCTGGCTCTGTGAAGACCAGTCCCGTGATCAGCAGCCCCGTGGTCAGCAGCCGCGGGGCCAGCAGCCCCGTGGTCAGCAGCCCCGTGGTCAGCAGCACTGTGACGACTAGCACCGGGTCGGCCGACGTGCCGCCCCCCGGCATTCGCAGCAACGAGAGAAGGACAATCTGATGGCAGCAACTGCGCGGCGCGGTGCCGGGCCAGGTGCCGGCAGCGGCGGCGGTGAGCGGCGGGATCGCCGCGATGACCGCCGCGGCGGCGCGGCCGAGAAGGGCACCGCCTACCTTGAGCGCGTGGTCACCATCAACCGGGTGGCCAAGGTCGTCCAGGGTGGCCGCCGATTCAGCTTCACCGCCCTGGTGGTGGTCGGAGACGGCAACGGCACGGTCGGTGTGGGATACGGCAAGGCAAAAGAGGTGCCCGCCGCGATCGCCAAGGGCGTCGAGGCTGCGAAGAAGTCCTTCTTCAAGGTCCCGAGAATTGGCGGGACCATCCCGCACACCGTGCAGGGCGAGGAAACCGCCGGCGTGGTCCTGCTGAAGCCGGCCAGCCCGGGTACTGGCGTCATCGCCGGCGGTCCGGTGCGCGCTGTGCTTGAATGCGCGGGCGTGCACGACGTGCTGTCGCGTTCACTCGGCTCGTCCAATCCGATCAACGTGGTGCACGCGACGGTGGCCGCGCTGAAGAGCCTCAGCCGGCCAGAGGAGATCGCGGCCCGGCGCGGCCTGCCGATCGAGCACGTAGCCCCGGCAGCCATGCTCCGGGCGCGGACCGCGGCGGCCAGCGTTGCCGAGCCGAGCAGTTGACCGGGAGCAGCAGATGGCGGAGCTGAAGGTTACCCAGACCAAGTCGAAGATCGGCGGCACCAGCGCGCAGCGTAACTCGCTGCGTTCGCTCGGCCTGCACCGGATCGGCGACACGGTGGTCAAGGCCGACCGGCCGGAGATCCGCGGCATGATCCAGGTGGTTCGCCATCTGGTCACCGTGGAGGAGGTGCACTGACATGGCAGATGCCGGTAAGGCTCAGGGCGGCAAGGCCGGCCTGAAGATACATCACCTGCGCCCGGCGCCTGGTGCGCACACCGCGAAGACCAGGGTGGGCCGCGGCGAGGGATCCAAAGGTAAGACGGCCGGGCGCGGCACCAAGGGCAGTAAGGCGCGGACCACTGTGTCGCCTGCGTTCGAGGGCGGTCAGATGCCGCTGCATCGCAGGCTGCCGAAGCTGAAGGGGTTCAGCAACGCGCGGTTCAAGACCAGCTATCAGGTGGTCAATCTGGACCGGCTGGCCGCCCTGTACCCGGGCGGCGGCGAGGTGACCCCAGAAGACCTGGCCGCGCGCGGCGCCGTCCGCCCGGGCGAGCTAGTCAAGGTGCTTGGGTCCGGTGACGCCGTCAGCGGACTGCGGGTGACCGCGCACGGGTTCTCTGCTTCGGCGATCGAGAAGATCACCGCGGCAGGCGGCACCGCCACCACGATCTGACATGACCGCCGCCAGCGCCGGGGCAGGGTTAGCACCGACGGTGCTCGCACCGCCCCGGTACTGGTACGTTGCAGGCGGCTGCCGGAGTGCCATCGGCACGTTAGACTTCGGCGTGCATGTCGCGCTTATGCCACGCGGCACCCGGCGGTCTGACGCGGGCGCCAGCGACAGGGAGCGGCAGTTGACGTTGACCCTTCGACTTCAGGACGGCGTATGCTGACCGCGTTCTACCAGGCGTTCCGGACGCCGGACCTGCGCAAGAAGCTGCTCTTCACGCTCTTCATCATCGTGATCTTCCGGCTCGGGGCTTCGCTGCCGACGCCGGGAATCTCGGAGCGCGCGGTGAATACCTGTCTGAAGGGAAGCACCAGCAGCGCCCTCGGTCTGATCAACGTGCTCAGCGGCGGCGCGCTGCTCAAGCTGACGGTGTTCGCGCTCGGCATCATGCCGTACATCACCGCCAGCATCATCCTGCAGTTGCTCGCCGTGGTGATCCCGCGGCTTGAGACACTGCGGCAGGAAGGCGGTTCGGGAACCGCGAAGATCACCCAGTACACGCGTTACCTGACCATCGGCCTGGCGATCCTGCAGTCCACCGCGATCGTCGCGCTGGCGGAGAACCCGTCCAGCCTGTTCGGGACCTCGTGCCCGACCAGTCTGGTGCCGAACACCTCGGTGTTCACTATTGCCACGATGGTGATCTGCCTGACCGCTGGCACTGCGGTGATCATGTGGCTGGGCGAGCTGATCACCGACCGCGGTATCGGCAACGGCATGTCGCTGATGATCTTCACCCAGGTCGTCGCCGTCGTTCCCGGTCAGCTGTACCAGATCTTGAAGACCAGGGGCAACTTCATCTTCCTGATCGTGCTGGCGGTCGGTGTGCTGACCGTGGCGGCGGTGGCGTTCATGGAGCAGGCGCAGCGTCGAATCCCGGTGCAGTACGCCAAGCGGATGGTAGGCCGCAAGATGTATGGCGGTACCTCCACCTACATCCCGCTCAAGGTGAACCAGGCCGGCGTCATCCCGGTGATCTTCGCCTCGTCGCTGCTGTACATCCCGGCCCTTGCCGCCAATCTGTTCGGCAAGTCGACCGCGACATCGGGCTGGTCGGTCTGGGTCCAGTCTCATCTGGTCCGGGGGGACGATCCATACTATATGGGCGGTTTCTTCGTCCTGATCATCCTCTTCACCTACTTCTACGTGTCGATCACCTTCAATCCAGACGAGGTGGCCGACAACATGAAGAAGTCCGGCGGGTTCATCCCCGGTATCCGTCCGGGCGGGCCAACCGCCGGCTACCTGCGTTTCGTGCTCAACCGGCTGACCGCCCCTGGCTCGTTCTACCTGGGCTTCATCGCGCTGATCCCGATGCTGGCTATCTGGCTGGTGAACGCGGGCACTCAGTTCCCGCTGGGCGGCACCAGCATCCTGATCATGGTTGGCGTCGGACTGGATACGGTCAAGCAGATCGAGAGCCAGCTACAGCAGCGTAACTACGAGGGCTTCCTCAGGTAGTGCGAGTCGTCCTCGTCGGGCCCCCCGGTGCGGGCAAGGGGACGCAGGCCCAGTTCATAGCCTCCCACCTGGCGATCCCGAAGGTTTCCACAGGTGACATCTTCCGGTACAACGTCAGCGTTGGCACCGAGCTTGGCCGCCAGGCCAAGGCCTTCATGGACCGCGGCGACCTGGTCCCTGATGAGATCACCGTCGCTATGGTGGCGACCAGGCTGCAGGAGGACGACGCTCAGTCCGGCTTCCTGCTCGACGGCTTCCCGCGCAATGTTCCCCAGGCCGAGACGCTGAAGAAGATGCTGGCCGACTGGGATCTGCGGCTGGAGCTGGTGCTCGAACTGGTGGTTGATCATGACGAGGTGATCAGGCGGCTGTCCGGCCGCCGCACCTGCCGCAAGTGCGGCCGGGTCTGGCACGTGGCGTTCGACCCGCCATCCCGGCCCGGACAATGCGATGAATGCGGTGGCGACCTGTTCCAGCGAGATGACGACCGCGAGAAAACCATCAGGCACCGGCTTGAGGTCTACCAGAAGCAAACCCAGCCGCTGATCTCCTATTACGCCGACGAGGGCATCCTGCTCGGCATCGATGCCACCGGCCCGGTCGAGGATGTCACCGAGCGCGCTCTGATCGCGCTCCGACGCTTTGTTCGCTGATAGCGGCGTTCCCATCGCTGCGGGTACGGTGTAGTGGGAGGCACAAAGGCAATGCGGCGCAGGCGGGAATCATCGGTCGAGATCAAGACGCCAGGCCAGCTTGCCTTGATGCGGGAGGCCGGCCTGGTCGTTGCCCGGATGCTGCGCCAGGTCGCGGCTGCCGTCGAGCTCGGCATCAGCACGGCCGAGCTTGACGCCATCGCCGAGCGGGAGATCCGCGACGCAGGCGCGCAGTCGTCATTCAAGGGCTATCACGGATATCCGGCAACGATCTGCACATCGATAAACGACCAGATCGTGCATGGCATCCCGCGCGACGATGCCACGCTGGCCGCCGGGGACGTGATCTCGATTGATGCCGGCGCCATCGTCGGCGGCTGGCATGGCGATGCCGCCGTGACCGTCACGGTAGGGCCGGTTCCCGATCAGGTGACCGCGCTGCTGCAGGCATGCGAGCGGGCGCTGTGGCATGGCCTGGCCACCGCGGTCGCAGGCCGCCGGCTGTCGGATATCTCGCATGCGATCGAGACCAGCGCACGGGCAAGCGGCAGTTACCGGCTGGTCCAGGAGTACACCGGGCACGGCATCGGCAGCCAGATGCACATGCACCCGCCGGTGCCGAACTATGGCAAGCCGGGCCGGGGCCCGCTGCTGGCCGAGGGGATGGCGCTGGCGATCGAGCCGATGCTGGTGCTCGGCAGGCGGCAGACCCGGCTGCTCGACGACGGCTGGACCGTCGTCACTGCTGACGGTAGCCTCGCGGCTCATTTCGAGCACACGGTGGCGATCACGGCGGACGGACCGTGGGTCCTGACGGCGATAGACGGTGGCACCAGCGGTTTCTCGCAGTCTGGCGTCGGCATCGAGCAGGTGGCCGGCTTCGCCCCGGATTCCGAAGACGGATTGCGCCAGCCCGCGCGCGAGTCCGCCGATGCCGGACACGGGCCCGCCCGCGAATCCTCCGATGCCGGGCACGAGCCCGCCGGCACCCGCCTTAGCGGCTGAGGAGGACCTGATGGCGTCCGATCCAAGGATCCGGGCTTCCGACCAAGACCGGGATCGCACAGCGGCACTGCTGCGCGAGCATCACGCCGTGGGTCGGCTCGATCCAGCAGAGTTCAACGAACGACTGGACAAGGTTTTCGAGGCCAAGACGATCGGCGATCTTGATGAGCTGACCGCGGACCTTCCGGCCGTCGACTTCTACCCGCTGCCAACCGCGTCGCTGTCGCGGAACCGGAATGTCTCAGCCGACTCGCCGGCTGCCAATGTCCTTGACACGCTGGGCCGCGGCCGCGGCCGATTCTCTCCAGCCTGGCAGGCGGCCTGGGGGTCCTGGCTCGGTGTGACACTGTTGTGCACGGTGATCTGGATGCTGAGCGGCTTCGGGTACCCATGGCCACTGTGGGTAGCCGGACCGTGGGGCGCCATCATGGCGGGCCGCTGGATCATGGGCTCCGGGCCAGGCGGCAGCCGCCGCGGCCAGCTTGGCCATCATCATGACGAGCTCGGCGGCCATCATGACGAGATCGGCGGCCATCATGACGAGATCGGCGGCCCGCCCGCGGGCAGCTAGGCCACACGGCGGCGGGTGGGCCGCACGGCAGCGGGTGGGCCGGACCGCGGCGGGTGGGCCCAGACGGCGGCCAACAGCCGGGCGAGACCGGCGTCACCGAGCACGGCCGGACTCATCCAGATCGGCTGTCCGGCTGCCTAAGGCAGTGCGGAGTTCTCCGATGTCCGCCGTGATCACCGTGTGGACGCCGTAGCCAAGGCGGTCGACCCGCTCGGCGATCCAGCATGGCCCGTGACGGCCGACGGTCTCGCGGCTGAACCGGAACGCCGGATAGGCGGCGGCGAGCCCGGTCAAGCTCGTGCGCTGTGGTCGCGAGCCCGTGCGCCGTGGTCGCCAGCTCTGGCGCCGTGGTCGCCAGCCCTGGCGCGGCTGATGTAGTTACCTCGGGCCAGTGTTGTGCGCCATGATCTGTCATAGCCGGACTCGCTTTCCGGTCAGGCCCCGGTTTGGTGTGGAAGCACCGGCCGGGGCCGCTACGTGACTACCGGATAACTGTAGCAAGCTTGTGGAAGCTTGTGGAAGGCTACGGAGCGTTTATGCTGGTCACGTGACCTCTACGTTGGTGCGTATGACGGTGCCACCGTTCAGCCCGGACCCGCTGCGGCTGATGTACGTGCAGGTCGCCGAGCACATCGCCGCCCGCATCGAGGCGGGAGAGCTGGCCGGAGGTCAGCGCATGCAGCCTGAGCGGGATGTCGCGATTGAGTACGGGGTCGCCTACAACACGATCCGCAAGTCGATGGAACTGCTGCGCCGGCAGGGCCTTATCGTGACGATGCACGGCAGGGGAACGTACGTGGTGCCGCAGGACCAGCGGCCCCGGTCATAGCCAAGCCCGGACGGTGCTCGCCGCTGAGGGCTACTTTGGAGAATCAGGCAAGGCAGGGCTGGGCAAGGCAGCGCACGGCTGGGCGGGGTAGCGCACAGCCGGGGCACGGCAAGGCGAGCCCCGGTTCGCTTTGCCGGCTTCCCTGAAGTAGACTCTGTCCGGCCCATAAAACTGCCGTGTGAGCCATGGCCGCGCGCCTGGCGCGATGTCAGCTTTTCGGCGGGTCGCCCGGGTCCGGCTGAGGTGTGCGAGCACTTGCCGGCCGCTGGGGAAGCCACCAACGACCGCGGGTGTCTTGCTGCGGCGCGTCCGGCAGGACGCGCACGGCAGGATCCGGCGGCAACAGACCGCAACACAAGTCAGACCGATCAGTACCAGCTAGCTCACCGGCTACCGGCAGGCTAGCGACGTCAGCGAAGCGCGGAGGACATGCCCAAGAAAGACGGCGCCATCGAGATCGAGGGCACTGTGGTGGAGTCGCTGCCCAATGCCTTTTTCCGGGTGGAGTTGGACAACGGGCACAAGGTCCTTGCTCACATCAGCGGCAAGATGAGGATGCATTACATCCGGATCCTGCCCGACGACCGCGTGGTCGTCGAGTTGAGCCCATACGACCTGAGTCGGGGACGGATCGTCTACCGGTACAAGTAACGATTGACGGTGCCAGGGCCGGACCCGGTCCCTAGCGCCTGAGGAGAAAACCACCATGAAGGTCAAGCCGAGTGTGAAGAAGATCTGCAGTAAGTGCCGGATCATTCGTCGGCATGGCCGGGTGATGGTCATCTGTTCTGATCCGCGGCACAAGCAGCGCCAGGGCTAGAGCTCAAGAGTCGGGAACTCAGGCCCAGCGCGAACAAGAGAAATACGCACCGCACTCCGCGCGTCATCCCGCGCGGAGCGCCCCCGGAGGAGGCCGGGGCCACGCCGAGGGCACAGGCGTGGGCGCGGTGCGCAAGACCTCCGCAGGAGAAGGAGAGCTGCCCACGATGGCACGCCTGGTCGGCGTCGACCTCCCGCGAGAGAAGCGGCTTGAGGTTGCCCTTACTTACATCTACGGCATCGGCAGGACCCGAGCGCTCGAGACACTGAGCGGCACCGGCATCAGCGGCGACACTCGGGTCCACCAGATCAGTGACGAGGAAATCGTTCAGCTCAGGGACTGGATCGAGGCGAACTACAAGGTCGAGGGTGACCTGCGCCGCGAGGTTCAGGCTGACATCAGGCGCAAGGTCGAGATCGGGTGCTATCAGGGCCTGCGGCACCGCCGCGGGTTGCCCGTGCACGGCCAGCGCACGCAGACCAACGCACGTACCCGCAAGGGCAAGAAGAAGACCGTGGCCGGCAAGAAGAAGGCCGGCAAGAAGTAGTCCAGTAAGGGTGCCCGGCCCGCTCCGACCAGCGGGCCTGGCATGTCATCGGACCGACGACCTCCGGAGTTGACAAGCAGGATGCCTCCCAAGAGCCGAACCGGCGTCAAGAAGGTACGCCGTAAGGAAAGAAAGAACATCGCTCACGGGCACGCTCACATCAAGAGCACCTTCAACAACACGATCGTGTCCATCACCGACCCGGGCGGGAGCGTGATCTCCTGGGCGTCATCCGGCCAGGTCGGGTTCAAGGGCTCGCGCAAGTCGACCCCCTTCGCCGCGCAGATGGCCGCCGAGGCTGCCGCGCGACGCGCGATGGAGCACGGCATGCGCAAGGTCGATGTCTTCGTCAAGGGCCCAGGCTCCGGCCGGGAGACGGCCATCAGGTCGCTGCAGGCGACCGGCCTTGAGGTCGGTTCGATTCAGGATGTGACCCCCGTTCCGCACAATGGCTGCCGCCCGCCCAAGCGGCGCCGGGTCTGAGGAGTAAGCGACAAGTATGGCTCGATACACCGGTGCGGATTGCAAGCGCTGCCGCCGCGAGAAGACCAAGCTTTTCCTGAAGGGCGCCAAGTGCGACTCGCCCAAGTGCCCGATCGAGATCCGGCCGTACCCGCCGGGCGAGCACGGCCGTAACCGCCCCAAGGAGAGCGAGTTCCTGCTTCAGGTCAGGGAGAAGCAGAAGGCGCGCCGGATCTACGGCATCCTCGAGAAGCAGTTCCACAACTACTACGAAGAGGCCACCAAGACTAGGGGCAAGACCGGCGAGGCGCTGCTCCAGATCCTGGAGAGCCGGCTCGACAACGTCATCTACCGCGCTGGCTTCGCCAAGAGCCGTGACATGGCACGACAGGTGGTCAGGCACGGCCACGTGCTAGTGAATGGCCGCAAGGTGGACATCCCGTCGTACCGGGTCAGCGAAAGCGACATCGTCGAGATAGCTGCCAAGTCTCGTGAGCTCACCCCGTTCGTGGTGGCGCGGGCCGAGGCTGGCGAGCGGCAGCCGCCCGCCTGGCTTGAGGTCATTCCTGACAAGATGCGGATTCTCATCCACTCGCTCCCGGCGCGCGCACAGATTGACACGCTCGTCCAGGAGCAGCTCATCGTCGAGTTCTACTCGAAGTAACGAAGTAACCGGCAGCCTGGCCGGTCGCAGGCCGGCCAGGCGAATGGCGGCGTAGGCCGCCAGCCTTAGTCGCGTTGTCAAATAGCGGGCAGCGCGGAAAGGATCATCCAATGCTCATCGCACAGCGTCCGACTCTCACCGAGGAGCAGGTAGGCGAATTCCGGTCCCGGTTCACCATCGAGCCGCTTGAGCCAGGATTCGGCTACACGATCGGGAACTCCATCCGCCGCACGCTGCTCTCCTCGATTCCTGGCGCCGCCGTCACCAGCATCAGGATCGAAGGCGTGCTGCACGAGTTCTCCACCGTGCCCGGTGTCTCCGAGGACGTCACCGACATCATCCTTAATCTGAAGGAGCTCGTCGTCTCTTCCGAGCACGACGAGCCAGTGCACATGTACTTGCGCAAGCAAGGCCCAAGCGTAGTGACCGCCGCGGATATCGCGCCACCGGCCGGCATGGAGGTGCACAATCCCGAGCTGCACATCGCCACCCTGAACGCCAAGGGCAAGCTGGAGATGGAGCTGACCGTCGAGCGCGGTCGAGGGTACGTCTCCGCTTCGCAGAACAAGCAGCCGGGCCAGGAGATCGGACGGATCCCGATCGACTCGATCTACTCGCCCGTGCTGCGGGTGACCTACAAGGTCGAGGCGACTCGCGTCGAGCAGCGCACCGACTTTGACCGGCTGATCCTGGATGTGGAAACCAAGCCTTGCATGCGGCCCAGGGATGCGGTGGCCAGTGCGGGCATGACCCTGGTCGAGCTGTTTGGTCTGGCCAGGGAGCTGAACCTGGATGCCGAGGGCATCGACATCGGCCCGTCGCCGACGGATGCCGCGCTTGCTGCGGACCTGGCGCTGCCGATCGAGGAGCTCAACCTCACAGTTCGGTCTTACAACTGCCTCAAGCGCGAGGGAATTCACACCGTCGGCGAGCTGGTGGCCCGGAGCGAGCAGGATCTGCTCGACATCCGCAACTTCGGCGCCAAGTCGATCGAGGAAGTCAAGCAGAAGCTGATCGACATGGGCCTGGCGCTCAAGGACTCCCCGCCCGGATTCGACCCAGGCACGGCTGCGGACAGCTACGGGGCCGACGACGACGACAGCTACGTGGAAACCGAGGAGTACTGACGATCCGGATGACCGGACCGGCAGGTAGTCAGAACCGAGGAGAGTCTTTCGATGCCCACGCCCACCAAGGGTCGCCGCATGGGCGGCAGCGCAGCACACCAGCAGCACATGCTGGCGAACCTTGCCACGGCGCTATTCGAGCACGGCAAGATCACGACTACGGAGTCACGGGCCCGCCGGCTCCGGCCGGTGGCCGAGCGGCTGATCACCTTCGCCAAGCGCGGCGACCTGCACGCCCGGCGCCAGGTGCTCACCGTGGTCACGAACAAGACCGTGGTCAAGACGCTCTTCGACGAGATCGGTCCGAGCTACGCCGAGCGGGCCGGCGGCTACACCCGGATCACCAAGGTCGGCCCGCGCAAGGGTGACAACGCGGCCATGGCCGTGATCGAGCTCATTCGCGAGGATGCGGCAGCCAAGCCGCAGCGTCGTCGGGCCAGGCGGGCGCAGCCCGCGGCCGCCCGGCCGGGACGACGCGGTGTCGCTGCCGATGCCTCGGTCACCGAGGAGGCGGCCACGGAAAGCACGGCCGATGCGAGTACCGCCGAGGCGACGGAGCTGGCCGACGAGCAGACCGAAGCTGACGAGCAGGACGACACAGACGAGCAGGACGACGCGGCTCAGGCCGAAGCTGACCAGCCTGACGCCGAGCCTGCCGAGGCCGACGATGAGCCGGACGCCGAGCAGGCTGACGCCAAGTAGCAGCAGGCTGGCCGCCACCAGGCGAGTGGCGGCTGGCCGGGACCGCCGGTTGCGGTCCTTCTCGATGAGCCGGACGCCGAGCAGGCTGACGCCAAGTAGCAGCAGGCTGGCTGCCGCCAATTCCAGGCGGGTGGCGGCTCGCTGTGCGGGACCTGCGCCGTGACCGCGGTGGGTGCTACGGTTTCCGGCGGCAGCGTGATCAGGCTCAGGCTCGACCTGGCCTACGACGGCACGGACTTTCATGGCTGGGCCAGCCAGCCGGGTCTGCGCACCGTGCAGGGCGTGACGCAGGATGCGCTGCGCCTGGTGCTCAGGCTGGCCGAGACGCCCGAACTGACAGTCGCCGGGCGAACGGACGCCGGCGTGCATGCCCGCGGCCAGGTAGCCCATCTGGACGTGCCAGGCGAAGTCTGGGAACCGGTTGCTGCGATGGCGCTGCGGCGGCTGGGTCGGCTGCTTCCGCCGGACATTCGGATTCATAGCATCGAACCGGTTGCGGATGGCTTCGACGCCCGATTCTCGGCACTGTGGCGTCGCTACTCGTACCGGGTCTGCGACCATCCAGCCCGCGCCGACCCGTTGCGCAGGAGGGACACGCTCTGGTATCCAAACGCACTTGATCTGGACCGGATGAACGCAGCAGCAGCGGCATGCGTCGGCGAACATGACTTTGCCGCGTTCTGCCGCCGGCGCCCCGGTGCCAGCACCGTCAGGGAACTGCTTCGGCTGGACTGGCACCGGCCTGGGCCCGGGATCGCCGTAGCGACGGTGATTGCCGACGCGTTCTGCCACAACATGGTCCGGGCGCTGGTCGGCGCCTTGCTGACCGTGGGAGCCGGCCACCGGCCGCCCGGCTGGCTGGCCGAGTTGCTCGCGGCACGGGTCAGGAATCCTGCGGTCAGGGTAGCCCCGCCCGAGCCGCTCTGCCTGGAGGAGGTCGGCTATCCGCCAGCCGAGCTGCTGGCTAGCCGGGCCAGGTTCACGCGCAGGCTGCGCGGCGCGTGCGACCAGCCGGTCAGCTAAGCAACTGACGCCACCGAGTTGCCGGCCGCCGTGCAGGCGGAATGCCTCCGGTTCCTGGAGCGAGCCCAGTCGCCGCGTTTCAGAAGTGGGCTCCGCTACGAAGCCACCGTCCACCACGCCGCGATCACCATCTGGCTCCGATCGAGAGGTGGCTTCCGGTCGGATGTGTCCCATAACCTCGGGTCGTGGCCGTTCACGAACTCTCCCGCCTCGACGCGCGCCGCATCGCCGTGCGCGCGCAGTTCCTGGATCGCCAGCGGCCGGCCGAGCTGCTTGCGGTGGTGCGCGGGCTGACCCTGCTCCAGATCGACCCGACCGCTGCGATCGCGCCGAATGCCGATCTCGTGACCTGGAGCCGCCTTGGGTCGTCCTACTCGGCAGCCGAGCTGGACACCGCGCTAGCGGACCGGACGCTGCTGGAATTGCGGGCGATGATCCGGCCCAGCGAAGACCTGGCGCTCTACCGCGCGGACATGGCCGAATGGGAGAGGGCCGAGCGCGGGGAGCTGGCCGGCTGGCGGGCGTTCTACCGCGACTGGGTGCGGTCCAACGACGCGTGCCGTCTGGACATCCTCGATCGGCTTGACTCCTCGGGGCCACTGCCGTCGCGCGATCTGCCTGACACCTGCAAGGTGCCATGGCGGTCGACCGGGTGGACCAACAACCGCAATGTCACCCAGCTGCTGGAGTTCATGGTGCTGCGAGGCGAGGTCGCCATCGCCGGACGCCGGGGCGGCCACCGGCTGTGGGACCTCGCGGCCCGGGTCTACCCCGATGACGCCGTGGTCCCCAGGGACGATGCGCGGCGCATCCGCAACGAGCGGCGGCTGCGAGCTCTGGGCATCGCGCGCGCCCGTGGACCGGAATGTCCAGTCGAGCCGTTGGACGTGGGCGACGCGGGCGAGCCGGCCGTGGTGGAGGGTGTCAAGGGCTCGTGGCGAGTCGATTCTTCTTTGCTAGGCCAGCCGTTCTCCGGCCGCGCGGCGCTGTTGTCCCCCTTCGACCGGCTGATCCACGACCGCAAGCGCACGGTCGAGCTCTTTGAGTTCGACTACCAGCTGGAGATGTACAAGCCCGCTGCCAAGCGCCGCTGGGGGTACTTCGCGCTACCGATCCTGTACGGCGACCGGCTGGTGGGGAAGCTCGACGCCACCGCCGACCGCAAGGCCGGGGTGCTGCGGGTCGACGCGATCCACCAGGACGTGCCCTTCGATGCGACCACGACCGCCGCGGTGGTTGACGAGATCAAGGACCTGGCTCGCTGGCTCGACCTGGACCTCACGCTGCCCGGCTGAATAAGTACCTGAACTGGCTGAAACAGGCCTTATGAAACACGGCCTGGTGGCCGTAGGCGACGGACCGCATGATGATCGCGGAGAGTTCTGTGCGCTATTTGCACACAACTCTCCACGTAGACGGGACTTGCCACGGCTCTAGGCAGCTGCCTCGGTCCTTCTGACCATGCCGAGCTTCGTAAGCATGCCCGGCATCTCCTTCCTTACGGGCCGTGCGGCAAGGAGAAGCCGCAGGAGTGCGCTAAGACCGACCACGAGTACGAATGGGCCTACATAGCCCCCACCAGCCTGTTGCGGGCCGATGACGAGGGCCCACAAGATCACCGCCGTGATTGCGGGCAGCACGATCGCGCACTCCATCCAGATCAGGCCCCGCCGCGGCGATCCGGCAAGGTCGGCTGCGATGGCATATGCCAGCCACAGGCCGGCCAGGAGACCGAGAATGATCCAGGGCCCGCTCTCGCCGATCAGCGGGTGGAAGACGCAGGCGGATTCCGGTGCCATTGATGGGCACGAGTGCCCGACCGGCGGCTGCCGGAAGACCGTTATGAAGGCGTACCCGAGGCCCGCGAAAATGACCGGCATTCCGAAGGCCAGGATGAGGCCTCCGCGCACCTCCGCGATCGACGCGACTCCGATCGCGAGCCGGACCAGAACGGCCACCAGGAGGAAGAGAAGGACCTCATCCCAGCCCAGACCATTGCCCCAGTCCCAGGTGACGCCAGGGTGCAACGCGATGATCCAGGCTGTGATGCCGAGTGCGAGCGGCGCGGCCACCAGGCCCTCGCGAAGGGTGAAGCTTCGCCGTCCGGGAGCCGCGTAGAGCCTTACTAGCGCATGAGCGAACCAGGTTCCGATCAGGGCGCCGAGGATGACGAAGAACGGCTTCGAGACGATGACTTCGTAGGAGCCGCAGCGCCAGTGGTGAAGCTGCCCCGGAGGGCATGCGATCGCTGGTCGCACGGGCCGCAGGACACGGACGAGGTAGACGTACCCAGCGGCAGCACCGGCGGGGAGCAGGCAGGCGAACGACAGTATCTTCCCCGGCATGCGCACAACACCATCATGCACCGTATCTCCGGATTGGACGACCTGGTTGCCGCTCCAGAGCGGGTGCTTGCCCAGGCAGATCTCGGCTTTGCAATCTGAACGATGGTGTGGTGCAGGTCGCGTGGACGAACCCCGGTGCCCTAGCCAGGAGGCGACGGCTTGCCGTCCACCATCCGGGTGCTCAGGCTGCCGTTGACAGTCTGCTGGACCAGCACTTGCATAAACGTACTGAGCTCCTGCCGCTGGATCTTCGTCCTGGGCGCGTGCAGCTTGATGAACTCGGCCCACACCAGGATCAGGTAGTGACCCTTGACCAGCGGCACCTCGATGCCTGTGCCGTTGCCGATCAGATGCGTCGGGCCCGTCTTGGCAGGCAGCTGCACGATGAAGTCGGAACGTCCGGCGGCTCCGGCCGCCTTGGTGGCCGCGGCGAAGCTCTTCAGGTTGAGCACACCGATGGTGGCCATTGACCCGATGTGGCGTGCCAGGTAGGTGGCCCGGAGCACCTGAGTGCACCCGGCCTGCTGCACGGCCGCCTGCAGCGCCGAGCCGATGATGGCGGCCGTGCAATTCGTGCTCTTAGCCGACACGGTCCGCCCGTAGTAGACGCCGGCGTCGATGAAGCTGAGCGGGTAGAGCTCTTGCATGGTCAGCGGGACCGGGTCGGTCGTCCGGGCTCCGATGAACAGCCAAGGACCCGGCGGCGGCGTAGGTGTCTGCACGGCCGGACTCGGCGTCGTTCGCGGGCTACCGGTCGCTTTCGGGTGGCTGGCCGAGGGGCTGCTTCCGAGGCTCGGGATGACCAGTACCGCAGTGACAGCGGCGATGATCACGATGGCCGCTCCGATCGCCAGCCGGACTGGCTGCTGCCTGGCGTGGGCTCCGGCGCGGCCTGACTCGGCGTGCAGCGCCCGGCCGCCATGCGAGCCTGACGCCCGGCCGCGAGTCGCCCCCGGCGCACGGGCCGCATCTGGCGAGCGGGTCGAACCGGGTGAGCGGGAACCGGGGGAGCGGGTCGAACCGGGTGAGCGGGCCGAACTAGACGGGCGGGCCGAACCAGACGGGCGGGCCGCGCCTGACGTGCGGGCAGCACCGGGCGACGAGGCCGACGCATGCCGGGTGCTCGCCCCGGTCCTGGCCCGTTCGGGCGAGCCCAGTACCGGGTCCTTAATCGCCGGAATCGAATGATTGGTATCGAATTCGTCGGGAGTGATGGTAGCGACGGCAGCCTGGCCGGAGGAGTCCGCGTAGCCGGTCACTGGCGCCTGCGCGGACACGTGTCCGCGATCGTCAGCCGACGCACTGCGGTTCCAGGCCGCGAAGGGCCCAGGCGGGTAGGTCGGCAGCGGTTCTCCTGGAGCCGGCGGGAAGCCGCGGACCGCGTTGCTGATCGGCCGCTCCGGCACTGGGCGAGCCCCGTCCAGGTCGTCCCGATACCAGCTGTATCCCGCATTGGTGAGGTCGTCAGTGGCCCAACTGTAACCGCCGCCTGGCAGGTCGGCGGCCTGGTCATAGCCGGCTGGAGCATTGCCAGGCTCGGTCCAGCCGTAGTCGCCATCAGGCTGGTCGTCAGCCGCCCAGACGGATTCAGGCTCTTGCTCGGTGGCTGGCCAGCCGTAGCCCGATGCCGACCGGGTCGGTCCACCTGAGTCCGCTAGGCCGGCGCCGGTCGGGCCGTTATCGCCTGGATAAGGGCCAGCTGACGGATGACTGGCCCGATAGGCCGGGGTGAACAGCGAAGCCCCGCCGGTTGCGCCGATCCGGGGCGGTCTCTCCGGGTCAGCCGCCCGGTGCCGTCGGCCGGTTGACCCGCCGGGAACTCTGTCACCTCCATTGCGCATGCCGTGAGCGTACCGTTCTGCCGGGTTCAGCGAGCCAGGTAGCCTTTGATTGCGCAAGCCAGGACTGGCGGTGCGGGCGGCAGTGCCTGCCGGGTTTGCGTTATGCCCGAGTCTTTTGACCACAGCAGGCAACAGCCGGTATCCTTACCTGGCGTCCATGTGCGCCGGCAGGCCCGCGCGCCCGCTCAGCGGGTAGGTTAAGCTGCGGCCGGTGCTGCGGATATCCCGCGCCAGGTGCGAATGCCAGGCACGGGCCCAGACCATCAGGACTCACGCGAAGGCTCATGACTGTGCGCACTTTCAGCCCTAAGGCTGCCGATGTCGAGCGACAGTGGCATGTCATCGATGCTTCCGACGTCGTCCTCGGCCGGCTGGCGAGCCACGCGGCCATTCTGCTGCGCGGCAAGCACAAGCCGATCTTCGCCCCGCATGTGGACACCGGCGACTTCGTCATCATCGTCAACGCGGCCAAGGTCGCCCTGAGCGGCAACAAGCTGGCCGACAAGCGCGCGTACCGGCACTCCGGCTACCCGGGCGGCCTTCGGTCGATCGCCTACGGCGACCTGATGGCCGCCAACCCGGAGAAAGCCGTGACCAAGGCAGTGCGCGGCATGCTCCCGAAGACCACCCTGGGCAGGCAGATGCTGCGCAAGCTCAAGGTCTACGCCGGCCCGGAGCACCCGCATCAGGCACAGCAGCCAGCCCCGTTCGAGATCACGCAGGTCTCGCAGCAGGCCGGGACCAGCCGGGCAGCGGCTAAGTGACGCAGCAGCCGGCGGCGGGCCACCAGGACAACCAGGACGACAAGGCATTCGAACAGGAAGTCAGAGGAAGACACCGTGGCTGAGCCCACTGTCGCGCCGGAGTCGCTTGAGGGCGACTCCGAGGTCGAGGAAATCGGCGAGCACCTGTCGCAGTACACCACCGAGAGCGGTGACGTGGCGGCGGGCGCTTCGGCGAAGCCTGCGCCGCGTAAGCCGGTGGTGACCGGGCACGCGCTGGGAACCGGCCGCCGCAAGGAGGCCATCGCTCGGGTCAGGATCTCACCAGGCACCGGGCAGTGGCTGATCAACGGCCGCACGATGGATGTGTACTTCCCGAATAAGGTGCACCAGCAGCTGATCAGCGAGCCGCTGGTCACGCTGGGCGCCGATGGCCAGTTCGACGTCGTGGCCAGGATTACCGGTGGCGGTGTCACCGGCCAGGCAGGCGCGCTTCGGCTCGGCATTGCCAGGGCGTTGATCCTGGTCGACCCGTCGAGCCGGCCAGCGCTGAAGCGGCTCGGCTTCCTGACCAGAGACGCCAGGATCAAGGAGCGGAAGAAGGCTGGCCTGAAGAAGGCTCGCAAGGCGCCCCAGTACTCCAAGCGCTAACCTCTGGCTACCTGGTTGCGCGGTAGCGTGACCGGGCCTGCGTCGCGGGACGTTCATGCTAGGACCGGGGGTTACTAATCATGGGCCAGTTGTTCGGTACGGATGGTGTTCGCGGAGTTGCTGGCCGTGATCTCGATGCCCGGCTGGCCATGGACCTGGCCGTCGCGGCCGCCGCCGTCCTAAGCCGGACAGACGCCTTCGCCGCGGCGCGGTCGGAGAACCGGAGGGCGGTTGCGGTCATCGGCCGCGATCCTCGCGTGTCCGGGGAGTTTCTTGAGGCCGCGGTCGTGGCCGGACTAGCCGGGAGCGGCGTCGACGTGCTGCGGCTCGGGGTCGTCCCCACGCCAGCCGTCGCCCACCTGACCGTGCAGCTCGGCGCCGAGTTCGGCGTCATGTTGTCAGCGAGCCACAATCCGGCCCCTGACAACGGCATCAAATTCTTCGCCCGCGGCGGGACCAAGCTGCCCGACGAGGTCGAGGACGAGATCGAGGACTTGCTGACCGCCAATGCGCGCGGCAGCTCCGTTCCCGATACCGGGTTCGGCCGGGTCCGTGATGCAGCCAATGCGGCCGAGCGTTACCTTGCGCATCTGCTGGCCACCGTGGGCGTCTCAGCCGCAGCTGGAGGCGGCCCGCTGGCCGGGATGCGGATCGTCGTCGACTGCGCGCACGGATCGGCATACCAGCTCGCGCCGCGGCTGCTGCGTGCGGCGGGTGCCCAGGTAACCGCGATCGGGGTCGCTCCGGACGGGACGAACATCAACTCAGGATGCGGCTCAACCAGCCTCGGCGCACTGCGGACCGAGGTCACCGAGCGCGGCGCCGACGCCGGCCTCGCCTATGACGGCGACGCCGACCGGTGCCTGGCGGTGGACGCCGACGGCGAGGTCATCGACGGGGACCAGATCCTGGCCATTCTCGCGCTGGCGCTGCAGGAGAGTGGCCAGCTGGTCGGCGGTACGGTCGTGGCGACCGTGATGTCCAACCTAGGGTTCCGGCTGGCCATGCAGGCGGCGGGGATCAACATTGTCGAGACGCCGGTCGGCGACCGGTACCTGATCGCGGCGATGCTCCAGGGCGGCTACGTCCTCGGCGGGGAACAGTCGGGCCACATCATCATGCTCGACCACGCCAAGACCGGTGACGGGATGCTGACCGGCCTGCACCTGCTGACCGTGGCCGCCAGGCGAGGGCAGCCGCTGGCCAAGCTCGCCCAGGCGATGACGAAGTACCCGCAGGTTCTGGTGAACGTGCGCGGCGTGGACAAGGCAAAGGTCGCCGCGTCGGACCGGCTCAGCTCGGCGGTCGCGGCAGCCGAAGCCGAGCTAGGCGCGTCAGGGCGGGTTCTGGTCCGGCCGAGCGGTACCGAGCCAACCTTCCGGGTCATGGTTGAATGCGTTGACTCAGGCCGGGCGCACGCGGTCGCTGACCGGCTTGCTGACGTGGTCAGGAGCGCGGGCTGAGACGCCGCGCCGGAAGCCGCGGGAACGCCCAGCGGAGCGAATACCGGTTGCCCTGCGTTAGGTAGCCATTCCCGTGAGTCACCAGGTAAAGCTAGGTCTCGACGAGCGACGGGACGGTTGGGGCTAGCCTTGCAATCATGTGCGGAATCGTGGGATACGCCGGCCACCGGCAAGCGCTCGACGTCGTGCTCGAAGGACTGAGCAGGCTGGAGTACCGGGGCTACGACTCGGCCGGCATCGCCGTCCTCGCCGACGGCAAGATCGCCTGGGCGAAGCGGGCAGGCAAGCTGGGGAACCTGACCTCGATGCTGGCCGAGAGCCCGCCGCTACCCGGGTCGGTGGGTCTCGGGCACACCCGGTGGGCGACGCACGGTGCGCCGACCGACCCGAACGCGCATCCGCACACCGACTGCGGCGGGCACCTTGCCGTGGTGCACAACGGCATCATCGAGAACTTCGCTGACCTGCGCGACGAACTGGAGGCGCGCGGTCACATCATGACGTCGGAGACGGACACCGAACTAGTCGCGCATCTGCTTGAGGACGAGCTGGCCGACTCCAGCGACAATCACCCGTCGGGCCAGGACCGGCTGGCACCTGGTTCACTGGCGGCCGGCCTGCGCGCCGTCTGCCAGCGGCTGGACGGTACCTTCACGCTGGTAGCCGTCGATGCCCGCGACCCCGAGGCCGTGGTCGGCGCGAGGCGCAACTCGCCGCTCGTCGTCGGCCGGGGTGACGGCGAGAACTTCCTGGCCAGCGACGTGGCGGCGTTCATCTCCTTTACCAAGCAGGCCACCGAGATCGGCCAGAACCAGGTGGCCGAGATCCGGGCCGGCACCGTGACGGTCACCAATTTCGACGGCTCGCCGGCCCAGGTGCGGGACTTCGTCGTGGACTGGGACGCCGCCGCCGCCGAAAAGGCCGGCTTCAAATGGTTCATGACCAAGGAGATCGCCGAGCAGCCACGCGCAGTCGCCGACGCGCTGGTCGGCCGGGTGGACCGGGACGGGCATCTGGTCCTGGACGAGATGCGGCTGTCCGATGACGAGCTGCGCGAGGTCGACAAGATTGTCGTGCTCGCCTGCGGGACCGCGTTCCACGCCGGGCTGATCGCCAAGTATGCGATCGAGCACTGGTGCAAGGTGCCCTGCGAGGTGGAGCTGGCCAGCGAGTTCCGGTACTCCGATCCGATCCTGACCAGGTCCACCCTGGTGATCGCGATCTCGCAGTCCGGCGAGACACTCGACACCCTGATGGCGGTCAGGCACGCGCGTGAGCAGCGCTCACGGGTGCTCGCGGTATGCAACGTCAAGGGATCGTCGATCCCTAGGGAGAGCGACGCCGTGGTGTACACGCACGCGGGCCCAGAGATGGCCGTCGCGTCGACCAAGGCGTTCTTGACCCAGCTGATGTCCTGCTATGTGGTCGGGCTCTACCTGGCACAGGTTCAGGGCACCATGTTCGCCGACGAGATCGGTGCGGTCCTGAATCAGCTGCGCCAGATGCCGGCCGCGGTCCAGGAAATCCTGGAGCTGATGGAACCTGTCCGCCAGGTGGCCAGGGAACTGGCCGGCGAGCGGTGCGTGCTCTTCCTGGGTCGGCATGTCGGCTTCCCGGTCGCGCTTGAGGGCGCGCTGAAGCTCAAGGAGCTCGCCTACATGCATGCCGAAGGCTTCGCCGCCGGCGAGCTGAAGCACGGCCCGATCGCGCTGATCGAGCCTGGCCTGCCCGTCGTCGTGGTAGTCCCGCCGCCGCGGCAGCTGCCCGTCCTGCATGACAAGATCGTCTCCAACATCCAGGAGATCAGGGCCCGCGGCGCCCGGACCATCGTGATCGCGGAGCGGGGCGACGACAAGGTCGCGCCGTTCGCGGACACCCTGATCGAGCTGCCGGTGGTGCCTTCGCTGATGCAGCCGCTGGTGGCGACCGTTCCGCTGCAGGTGTTCGCCTGCGAGCTAGCCGACGCCATGGGCCATGACGTAGACCAGCCGCGCAACCTCGCCAAATCGGTCACCGTCGAGTAAGCGCCACCGCGCGAGCGTGACAGGCTGGAGACCGTGATCGCGGGAATCGGCGTGGACATCGTGAACATTGCCCGGCTGGAGGCCGCGCTGGCGCGGACGCCCGAACTGGCCGCGCGACTGTTCACCGCGGCAGAACGGGGAGCCGTCAGCGGCCGGTCCGCGCCTGCGGCGTCGCTGGCCGGCTGCTTCGCCGCCAAGGAGGCGCTGGCCAAGGTCCTCGGCGCCCCAGGCGGACTGCGCTGGACCGATGCCGAGTTGGTGCACAATGACGCGGGCCGGCCGTTCCTGAAGGTGTACGGGACCGTGGCCGCTGCCGCCGAGAAGCAGGGAATCCGCCGCTGGCACCTGTCACTGAGCCATGACGGCGGCAGCTGTGTCGCCATGGTTGTGGCTGAGGAATCTGGCGGCGCCCAGGGAGCGCAGGGATGAGACACGCTTACGCCACGCAGGACGTCAGGGCAGCCGAACACGCTCTGATGGCGCTGGTGCCCGACGGCGCGCTAATGCAGCGCGCAGCCGCTGGCCTGGCGTCGGTCTGCGTCCGGCTGCTCGGCCGGGTCTACGGATCACGGATCGTCGTGCTGGCCGGAACCGGCGACAACGGCGGCGACGCGCTCTACGCCGCTGCGCTGCTTGGCCGGCGTGGCGGCAGCGTGACAGCCATCGCCGCCGGATCACGGCTGCACGAGGCCGGTGCCCAGGCGCTGATCCGGTCTGGCGGTCGGGCGCTTGCCGCCGCGGACTCCGAGGTCGGCCTGGCGATCGCCGAGGCGGACCTGATCATCGACGGCATCCTGGGCATCGGCGGGCACGGCGGGCTGCGGGAGCCGGCCGCGACCCTGGCCGGGCTGGTAGCGCGGGCGGCCGACGCCGGAGCGGTGGTCGTGGCCACCGACCTGCCCAGCGGGGTCGATGCCGACACCGGCGTGATCAGCGGCGTGGCGATCAAAGCCGACGTCACGGTGACCTTCGGAACGTTCAAGCCCGGCCTGCTGATCGATCCTGGCGCGAGTCACGCCGGAGCCGTGGACCTGGTCGACATCGGCCTAACGCCGCATCTGGCCGCGACGTCGGAGGCTATCGCCCTGCAAGCCGCCGACGTGGCGGCGTTGCTGCCGCAGCCAGGCGCCGAGTCGGACAAGTACCGGCGGGGCGTGCTCGGTGTGCTGGCCGGCAGCGACCGGTACACCGGTGCTGCCGTGCTGTCGGTCGGCGGCGCGATTCGCGGCGGCGCCGGGATGGTCCGGCTGGTGTCGGGCCGGCCGGCCGCCGATGTGGTCAGGCAGCACTGGCCGGAGGCGGTGATCACGGTCACCGACCCAGTCGATCCGGCCGCCGCCATCGAGGCAGCAGGCCGGGTCCAGGCCTGGGTGGCCGGGCCGGGCCTTGGCACCGGCGACGAGGCGGCCGCGCTGCTCACCGCTGTGCTGGCGACCAGCCTTCCGGTGCTGGTCGACGCCGACGGCCTGACCGTGCTGGCGCGGCATCGGGAACTGCTCTCCAGGAGAGCGCAGGCACCGACGCTGATCACGCCGCACGCTGGCGAACTTGCCAGATTGCTTAACGCAAACCACGCCGACATCGAGGCACAGCGGCTGGCGTATGCCCGACGAGCTGCGGCCGACCTCGGGGTGACCGTGCTGCTGAAAGGCTCGACCACGGTGGTGGCGACGCCAGATCCGGCGGAGCCGGTGCTGGTGAACTCGACCGGCACCTCGCGGCTGGCCACCGCTGGCTCAGGCGACGTGCTGTCCGGCCTGGCCGGCGCGCTGCTGGCCCAGGGCGTCGTCCCGGCGCAGTACGCCGCCGGAGCTGCCGCCTTCCTGCACGGCCTAGCCGCTCGGCTGGCCGCCCGCGACGCCCCGATCGGTGCCGCCGACCTGCTCACCGCCCTCCCCGACGCCTTCCGGGTGGTCGGTGACGCCGAGTAGCTCGGCGTTGCGCCCGGCGCTCGTCGGCAATGGCTGTTGCCGGTGCGGTAGGTATGGCGTGGAGAACGGCCTAGCACGGTTGCGTCGTCGCAGGACTGACTATGCGCTGCCCTGCGGGCCAGAAAGTGCGTACCTGAGCAGCACGACGTCGCCGAGCCGGCCGACCTCCGCGAGCCGGGCCGGATGTCCGCGGTTCCACAGGAAGCTGCCGTCGCGGACGAACCGCGGCGCGCCAGAGTCACCGACGAAGAAGGGCGCCACGGCCAGCTCCAGCTCGTCGGCCAGGCCAGCGGTGAGGAACTGGGTGTACACCGAGCAGCCGCCCTCGACCATGAGCCTGCCGATGCCGCGCGACACGAGGTTCGCGAGCACGAAGCTGAGGTCGATCTGCTGACCGGCGTCGACGACGGTGGCCACGTCGGCCAGGCGCCCGCGGGCTATTTCGGCACCGGCTGAGGCGACATAGACGATCCGGCTGGACCCGGAACTGCCGTCGGCCCGGGCGAATGCGTCCAGCTCATCGGCGGGCCCGGAACTGCCGCCGGCCCGGGCGAATGCGTCCAGCTCGTCGGCGGGCGCGGCGGCGGTGAAGAACCGCGCGGCCGGATCAAGGTCGCCGCGGCTAGTCAAGGTGACCTTGGCCGGCGACGGCGGAAGTCCCCGCGCCACCCGATCCCGGCGGCGGGCTGGTGATCGCACCAGCAGGCGCGGGTCGTCCGTGCGGATCGTGCCGGCGCCGACCAGGATCGCATCGCAGCTCGCCCGGACCTCGTCGACCCGGTCGAGATCGGCGTCGTTGGAAAGCACGAGCCGCCGGTCCGAAGCGTCGTCGATGAACCCGTCGATCGACATCGCGCAGCTGAGCAGGACGTGTGGCCGCTGTCTCATGGCTGAGCGCTCTCCTTGAGCAGGTCCTAGTTACCAGCCTCGGATCCGCCACCTGGCCGGATCCGCCCCACCGCAGGTTATCCGGCGAGCCGATCTTCCCCGGCGATGCGAGCCGTGACGTCGCCGAGGACGGTGTGGCCGTGGATGCGGATCGCCTGATTGCGATGGCCTTCGGGTACGTCGGGCACGGTGTTACGCAGGTCCCCCCGCAAGACCCCGCCCGACAGCTCGACGTGGGTACCCGCCGCGACGATCACGTCGACATCGCGGAAGATCGCGTAAGCGTCGATGTCGATCTCGGCCGGAGCGCTCTTGACCTGCGACAGATCGATGGTCACGTCACCCAGGATTGCGACGGCGATCAGCTCATCCTCGACATCCCAGGCTCGGGCGCGGTTGCCGCGCCGGCCTCCTTCAATGACTGGGTCCAGGGCGAGGAGCCACCGGCGACGCCTGCCGGAACCTCGGCGCTGCTGGTCTTCAGGTTGGTCGCGCACGGTAGTCACCTGACCCTTGGCGGACATGCTTCACCCTTGGCGGACATGCTTCACCCTTGGCGGACATGCTTCACCCTTGGCGGACATGCTTCAAACAATTTGATTGAGTCTATCACTTAAATTAGACTCCAGTCGTGCCTCCGAGCAAGGACGACGTGCAGTCCATGGTGGTCGCGCTGTTCACCCTGACTGCCGGGCTGGAGCGGGCGAGGCGCCAGAAGAAGGCCGCGGGCGCGCTGAGCCTGTTGCAGGTCATCGCCGGCCGCGACGGAATCCGGCCGTCGGACATCGCCGACCTTCAGCTGGTCCACCCGTCGCTGGTGAGCCGGCAGATCAGGGAGCTTGAGGACGCGGGTTACGTGCAGGTCGCCGGGGATCCCGCTGACGGCCGGTCGTGGCTGGTAACGCTCACGCCAGCCGGGTGGGGCGAGATGCGGCGCCTCCAGCAAGTCGGCCTGGACCGGTTCGGCTTGTTCGTGGCCGACTGGGAGCCGGAAGAGGTCCGGGCGCTGGCTGCGTTGCTGGACAAGCTCAAGACGTCCATGGCCGCCGTCGCCGAGCGCGAGGAACGCCCGGCAGGCCGGCGCGAGCGGCCAGGGACAGCTGACCGGCGCCGCCACGCCGAGCATCGCGACCGAGCGCGCCAGACATGACCGGCAGCCAGGGCGTCGACACACGCGATAGCAACGTTGGCCGCCCGGCCGACCGCCGCCTGCTGGCCTGGGGCGTGATCGGCCTAGTCGCCCAGGTCGCGTTCACGGCCGGATGGGTGATCGCCGAGACTTGGCAGGGGCCCAGCTACAGCCCGGTCAGGTACACCATCAGCGACCTGCAGGCCGCTACCGCGCCGCACGCCTGGTTTCCCGTCGCTTGCTTCGCGGTGGGCGGACTGGGCACCTTCGGTTTCGCTGCGTTCGGGCTGCGGCCCGCTCTGGCAACGGCAGGGCGAGTCGCCGCGTAATCGCCGTGGCTGCTGGCCCGCTCCGCGCTGGCGCTGGGCAATTCCTTCCCGCAGATCCCCTGTCGGCTGGCCGACCCCGGATGCACCGCCCATTACCAGCTCGCCGGCCCGGGCGGGCTGACAGACGCAGTCGTCGCCAGCATCGCCTTCCTCGTGCTCGCCTGCACGCCCTTCCCGCTATGGCGGCGGCTGGAGGTGCTTCCTCAGTGGCAACGGCTTAAGCCGGTGATGCTGGCAGCACGCGTGATCAGCCCCGTGTGTTTCCTCCTGCTCGGGATCTCATCGAGCGCGGGTTACGCGGAAGGGCTCATGGAGCGGATTCTGGCTACTGCGTGCGTGCTGTGGATCGGCGTGCTGAGCATGACCCTGATCTGCGTTTCTCGGCATCCGCTAGCTCTCCCGGTAGGCGGTACCGGCTAGTCCTCGGTGCGGCCGCCTAGGTGTCGGGCCAGGAACTTCTCGGCGGCCGTATAGAACCGCATCCGGTTCTCCGGCTTGGCGAAGCCATGGCCCTCGTCGGGGAAGAGCATGTACTCGTGCTCGATCCCGGCGGCCTGCATCGCGGCGACGATCTGCTCGGACTCGCTCTGCTTGACTCTGGGATCGTTCGCGCCCTGCGCAATCAGCAGCGGGATCGAGATCTGATCGGCGCGGGAGAGCGGCGACCTGGACCACAGGAACTCTTCGTCGGTGTCAGGATTCCCCACCCGACGGTTGAACTGAGCCCGCAGCGGCGCCCAGTACGGAGGGATCGTCTCGATCAGGGTCTTCAGGCTGGACGGCCCGACTATGTCGACGGCGCAGCAGTACACCTCCGGTGTGAACGCCGCGCCGACGAGCGCGGCGTAGCCGCCGTAGGAGCCGCCGTAGATGGCGACCCGCTTCGGGTCGGCCCAGCCCTGGCTGACGGCGTAGCCGACCGCATCGGTCAGGTCATCCTGCATCGTGGCCCCCCACTCCCGGTCGCCCGCGTTGACGAACGCCTTTCCGTACCCGGTAGAGCCCCGGTAGTTGACCTGGATGCAGAGGTAGCCGCGGTTAGCGAGCCACTGCGCCTCGGCCATGTAGCCCCAGACGTCCCGATGCCACGGACCGCCGTGCACGTTGAGCACGGTCGGCAGTCCGTCGCGGGCAGCGCCCGGCGGGAACGACGCATAGCCATGGACGGTCAGCCCGTCCCGCGCGGTGAAGGAGAACGGCTCCATCGCCGCCAGCGTGTACTTCGACAGGGACGGCTGGTGCTCGAACAGGAGGCTGCCCTGCCGGCTGCCTCGGTCGTAGGCGAAGAACGGGACCGGGCCTGAGTCGTTGGTGAAAGCCACCAGCCAGGTCGAGTCGGCGTGATCGGAGCTGACGATGGCCGGATCGCCGTGGTGCAGGGCGCGGATCGCGGCCAGATCGTCGGCGACGGACGGATCAAGGACCAGGTATTCGGACCGGTCCTTCAGCACCGTGACGATCTGCGGCTCCTTGGTGTCCCGGTGCACGTGCACAGCGCTGATATCGGCCTCGGCGTCCTGCGCCAGCACCTGCATGGCGCCAGTGGCCAGGTCGATCCGGACCAGCCTGGCTGTTTCCGCTCCCACCGACGTGATGACCAGCAGGGACCTGCCGTCCTCGCTGAAGGCGACCGGATCGGTGGTCATGGCGTCCTCGGCGGCGATGGCCATCAGCTGCCGCCAGTCGCCGTCCGCGCTATCCCGGACCAGCATCAGCACGCCGCCATCGGGCTGCGGCTCGAACGCGCAGCGCACCGCCAGCTGGGCATCGGCCAGCCAGCCGATCACACCGGGGTTGGTGACCTCCTTGGTCAGTTCTCCGGTCACCAGGTCAAGCCGGTACACATCGTGCAGCTCGGGGTTGTCGCGGTTCAGGCCGATCAGGATCTCGGTCGGGAACTTGCGCTCCATGGCGATCAGCTGGGTCTGCACACCCTCGAATGGGGTGAGATCGCGGTGCACCATCGTCTGCACGTCGACGTCATGCAGCCGCCAGTTCTCATCACCGCCGGCATCCTGGATGTAGAGCAGGTGCCTGTTGTCGTGGGCCCAGGCGAACGACCTGATGCCGCGGTCGGTGTCGTCGGTCATGACCCGCGCCCGGTCCCAGTCGACCCCGGACTCTGGACTGGCCGGCGCCAGCCACACGTTGAGCACGCCGTCGCTTGGCGCGATCCAGGCCAGCTGGGCGCCATCCGGCGACAGCCGCGGGCTGACTCGCTCCGGGTTGCCGAACAGAACCTGCCGCGGGATGAGATCGACCATAGCTGTACCTAATCATGGCCACCGCCGGGTTGCGAGTTCGGGCGGAGTACGCAGGACGAGACTGCACCTAGCGCTCTGTGGCTGCTGGCAGACTATGCGCCATGGACGGACAGCCAGAGGCGATCGTCGACCTGAGCGTGATCAGGTCGAACGTCGCGGCCATGGTGCAGTACGTGAGCGGCGTTCAGGTGATGGCCGTGGTCAAGTCCGACGGCTACGGCCACGGCATGATCCCGACTGCGACCGCTGCCCTGGCCGGAGGGGCGACCTGGCTAGGCGTCGGCCATGTGAGCGAGGCGGTGGAGCTGCGCCGGGCTGGCTGCACGGCACCCGTGCTGTGCCTGCTCGCCGCCCCGGACGCACCGCACGCCGAGGCGATCAGCCTCGGCATCGACCTCAGCGCCGGATCGGCGAGCCTGGTCCGGCAGATCGCGCTGGCCGCCGAGCTGGCTGGCCGCCCCGCCAGATTGCACCTGAAGGCCGACACCGGGATGAGCCGCGGCGGTGCGCCAATGGCGCAATGGCCGGCTCTGGTCGCTGCCGCCCTGGCCGAGCAAGCGGCCGGCCGCTGCGAGATCGTAGCCATCTGGTCTCATCTGGCCTGCGCCGACATGCCTGGCCACCCGTCGGTCGATGCTCAGCTTGACACCTTCCGGATCGCTGTGGACCAGGCGGAGCGGGCCGGTGTCCGCCCGCCGCTTCGGCACCTGGCCAATACGCCGGCCCTGCTGACCCGCCCGGACACCTGGTTCGACTTGGTACGTCCTGGCGGCGGGGTGACCGGGCTGTGCACCCTGCCGGGCGGCCCGCCGGACTGGCTGCGGCCAGCGATGACGGTCCGGACCCAGCTGGTGCAGGTCAAGCGAGTGCCGGCTGGGACCGGTGTCTCCTACGGGCACCGTCACGTCACGACGGCGCAGACGACGCTCGGATTGATACCGCTCGGCTACAACGAGGGGATACCGCGTGCGGCAACGAACAAGGCCCAGGTGCTGATCCGCGGCCGTCGCCAGATGATCGCCGGGACGGTCTGCATGAACCAGTGCGTTGTCGACGTCGGCGACGCCCGGATTGAGCCAGGTGACGAGGTTGTGCTGTTCGGCCCTGGCTGCGATGGCGAGCCAACCGCGCAGGAATGGGCCGATGCGCTCGGCACGCTCTCTTATGACATAGTGACGAGGTTTACGGCGAAGATCCCGAGAAGCTATTCCGGGGAATCCTCGCCGGAACCCCCGGCAACAGCGGCGACCGGATCCGTTAGGTCCGCCGGGTCGGCCAGCAACGGCTGGCGGAAGGCGGGCGAGGTGGCATATCTGCCTCCAGCTCGCGGGCGGGAGGTCTGATGCCCAGCTGGCGGCGGTTCACGGGCGTGGCCGGGCTCGCGGCGGGCGCCGTGGCGGCAGGCGCCGGAGTCGTGATGCTGGCCGAGAAGATCGCCGTGGGCCGGATCCGGCTGCGGCCCGATCCAGCGGCTGGCGAGCCGTTCGGGGAAATCCGCGGCCGGGCGATGACTGTGCTCGCCGACGACGGGCTGCCGCTGCACGTCGAGATCAGCGGCCCGGAAGACGCGCCGGTCACGATCATCTTCTGCCACGGCTACGCGCTCAATCAGGACGTCTGGTACTACCAGCGGGCCGGGCTGGAGAAGTCCGTCAGGCTCGTCTTCTGGGACCAGCGCAGCCATGGCCGATCCGGCCGGTCGGACCCGGACCTGGTCAGCATCGACCAGCTCGGGGCCGATCTGCACGAAGTGCTGATGGCGACCGCGCCAGGCGACACGCCGGTGGTGCTGATCGGCCACTCGATGGGCGGGATGACCGTGATGGCCCTGGCGGACCAGCATCCAGAGCTGTTCGGCGACAAGGTCATCGGTGCGGTCCTGATCTCCACCGCGGCATCCACCGTCGATCCGGTGACCTGGCTGCCCAGGCTGCTGCGACCGGCCGTCCGGCGGGCGATGCCTTCCATGATGACCGGGGCAGCCAGGGGCAGGGTCGCCGAGGTGGTCGAACTTGGCCGTCAGTCGGCGGGCGACATCGCCTTCCTTGGCACCAGGCGGCTGGCGTTCGGCGACTCGCAGGTGAGTCCCACCTTGGTGGACTTCCTCGAGCGAATCATCCGGGCTACTCCGATCGACGTCGTGGCGGACTTCTATGTGGCGCTGGTCGGACATGAGAAGCGGCACGCGCTCAAAGTGCTCGGCAGCGTCCCGGTCCTGGTGCTGACCGGCGACCGGGACCGGATGGTCGACCCCAGATTCAGCGATGACATCGCCTCGTCGATCCGCGGCGCCGAGCTCGTCACGATTCGCGGGGCTGGCCATGTGGTGATCCTGGAACGCCCAGACGAGGTCAACGAGGCCATCGCAGGCCTGGTGACGAAGGCGCTGGCGCGGCGCGCTGACGATGCCTGACTGCCGGGCAGCGACCGCCGACGCCATCGCCGTGCAGGTCAACGTGCCAGACGCGGCGCGGATGCGGCAGCTCGGGGTCCGGCTCGCCGAACTGCTGCGCCCCGGCGACCTGGTCGTGCTGACCGGCCCGCTTGGCGCGGGCAAGACCACCTTGGTGCAGGGGATCGGCGCTGGGCTCGCCGTCCGCGGCCCGGTGACGTCGCCGACCTTTGTCATCGCCCGGGTACACCCGTCCCTGCGCGGCGGCCCGGCCCTGGTGCACGCGGACGCCTACCGGCTGGGCAGCCGGATCGAGGTAGACGACCTGGACCTTGATGCTGATCTAGATCGCTCGGTCATGGTGGTCGAGTGGGGCGAGGGCCTGGTGGAGGATCTCGCCCCCGGGTACTTGCAGATCACGATCGGCTGGGCCAAGCCGGGTCCCGGCGACCTGCCGGGCTGCGCCGACGGGCCAGGCGATGAGCCGCGGTTCGTGACGGTGACCGGTCACGGCGACCGCTGGCGGGCAGCAGCGGCTCAGGTCCGCGGCGCGCTGGCCGAGCCGCTGGACCGAACGAGGGAGCTGCCGCCGCATCGGGCGGACTGACCGGCAGCCGAGCGGCCCTGCGGATGCGGAGCTATCCTCATTGTTCTGATCTGTCGCCCAACCGCACCGTTCGCGCCACTAAACTGCGGTGATTCAGCTTGCTGTCATAATGCATGGTCCGATGCCCGTCCGGGAGGCGCGCCGTGACTGAGCAGGGCTACCCGCCACGCCGGCCTGACCAGCCTGGACGTACCGGCCGCCTCAGAACCTCGCAGGAGCCGAGCCGGACCGGGTGGCAGACGCTTGACGCATTCGACTCCGGCGCGCAGTCCGACACCGACCTGCCGCCATGGGCGGTTCCTGGTGGCATTGAGCCGATCCGCCCGGGCCGATGGGCCGCCCGTCCGCCCGCAGTAGAGCTAGCCGATGAGCCGGCGCCGGCGGACGAGCCCGCCGCCGACCAACCGGTGCGTCGGCGCCGGCTGAGCGCCGGCCATACCCGATTGGCAGCCGCCCGCCGCCGCAGGTCTCAGCGCAGGCTGGTGACCTGGGGTGGCGTGGCGGCAGGCATTGTGGTGATCGCAGGCATAATCCTCTACCTGACCCAGCCGGCTGCGGTCCGGAGTCCGTTCGTGACGACGCTGCAGAAGGGCGAGTTCCGCACCGTTCCGAACGCATGCCGCGTGGTCAGCGCCGCCACGCTCAGCCAGTCCCTGGCTGGTACGCCGAAGAGCTTTCAGCCCTATAACTTCGCGACGCAGAGCGAATGCACGTTCACGGTGGACGCCAAGCCCACATTCCGGGTCATGAACGCGACTCTGCAGGCTTACCTGCCCGCCGCCTATATCGCTTCGGGGAACGGCAGCGCGACCGCCACCGCGGCCTATACCTACTACCAGCAGCGCCAGCAGTTCATCAAGCCGCCCAAGCACGCCGCTCAGCCGCCGGCCACCGTCACCCCGATCGCAGGCCTCGGCCAGCAGGCGCTCAGCGCGGTCCAGGTCTTCCGCGTCGGCACCGGCACCCCTACCGTGACCGACCGGGTGACCGTGCTGGTGCGCTACCGCAATGTCCTGATCACGGCCAGCGTGGAGGCCCAGGTAAGCGGCGGGTTCGGCCCGGCATCGATCAGCGATCTGCAGGCTGGCGCGCTGGCGACGGCGCGGCAACTGCTGGCTGCGGTCATGGCTGAACCCACCGTCAGCTGATCCACCGTCAGCTGAACTCGCAGTCAGCCCGCCGGACGTCACCGGCGGCCCGGCCCGGCCAGTCATCGCGGATGACTACGCTGTGAGATCGTGCTGCTCCTTGCCTTCGACACCGCGACTCCGGCGGTGACCGTCGCGATCCATGACGGGTCAGCTGTGCTGGCTCAGGAGTCAGCCGTCGATGCCCGCCACCATGGTGAGCTGCTGACCCCCTCGATCGCCCGGGTGCTCGCGGCGGCTGGAGCGGTGCCTGCTGACCTGACGGCGATCGCGGTGGGGACTGGACCTGGGCCGTACACCGGCCTGCGGGTCGGCCTGGTCACCGCGCGGGTGCTCGGCAGCGCCCTGGGGATCGTCGTCGACGGCGTCTGCACGCTTGACGTGATCGCGACGCAGGCCAGTCAGAATGCCGGCGGCCGCGAGTTCATCGTGGCAACCGACGCCCGCCGCCGTGAGGTCTACTGGGCCCGCTACTCGCCAGCCGCCGAACGGCTGTCCGGTCCCGAGGTGAGCCTGCCCGGACTGGTGCCTGCCGACTGCCCGGTGGCCGGGCAGGGCCCGGTGCTGTATTCCGAACTCGCGGGTCAGCCGATCAAGCCGTGCTTCCCGGCCGCTGCGCAGCTGGCTGAGATCTCGGTGCGTAAATTGTCACGCGGAATTCCAGCCAGCCCAGCGGAGCCGATGTACCTGCGCCGTCCTGACGCCAGGGAGCCGGGCCGGCCGAAGCGGGTGACTCCATGACCACGATGGTCAGGCCGATGTCCCGGGCGGACCTGGACGAGGTCCTGTCGCTTGAGGCTGCGCTGTTCGGCGAGGAGGCGTGGTCCAGGGAGATGCTGCTCGGCGAGCTCGACCAGCAGCCAGCCAGTCGGCACTACCTGGTAGCCGACGATGGGGGCCGGATCACCGGCTACGCCGGCCTGCTCGGCGCCGGCTGGCAGGGTGACGTGCTCACCCTGGCGGTGGCCACCGACCGCTGGGGTCAGGGGATCGGTTCCGCGCTGCTTGAGGCGCTGCTCGCCGAGGCGGCCAGGCGCGGCTGCACCGAGGTCTTCCTTGAGGTGCGGACCGACAACAGCCGTGCTCAGCAGCTCTACCGCAGGTACGACTTCACCGAGATCGGAATCAGGAAGGGCTATTACCAGCCGTCCGGCGCCGATGCCCTGGTGATGCGCCGCCACCTGACCGCTGGTACACCGGCTGACGGCACGTCTGGCAGCGATTCGGCTGACGGCACCGGGCAGGCCGCTGTGGCGCAGGACCCGAGCGAGGGGCGCCGATGACCGCGCCGCTAGTGCTCGGGATCGAGTCGTCCTGCGACGAGACCGGCGTGGGTCTGGTCCGCGGCCACCACCTGCTCGCGGACGCGGTGGCGTCCAGCGTGGACGAGCACGCCAGATTCGGCGGGGTAGTGCCTGAGGTGGCGAGCCGGGCGCACCTTGAGGCGATGGTTCCCGCCGTGGCGCGGGCGCTGGCCACCGCGGGGGTCACTCTGGCGCAAGTCGACGCATTCGCTGTCACGGCCGGGCCGGGCCTGGCCGGCGCGCTGATTGTCGGGGTCTGCGCCGCCAAGGCCTACGCGCTCGCGCTCGGCAAGCCGCTCTACGGCGTCAACCACCTGGCCGCGCACATCTGCGTCGACCAGCTGGAGCACGGCCGTCTGCCGGTCCCGGCCGTGGCGCTGCTGGTCTCCGGTGGCCACTCGTCGCTGCTGCTGGTCCGCGACTTGGCCACCGACATCACGCCGCTCGGCGCCACCATCGACGACGCTGCGGGCGAGGCCTATGACAAGGTCGCCCGCCTGCTCGGGCTCCCGTTCCCCGGCGGGCCGCCGATCGACGCGGCTGCCCGCACAGGCGATCCGCGATCCGTTTCCTTTCCGAGGTCTAAATACCGGGACGGGACAGCTGACTTCTCCTTCTCGGGTCTGAAGACCGCGGTGGCGCGGTGGGTGGAGGCGCGGCAGGCTGCCGGGCTGGCCGTTCCGGTCGCCGATGTCGCGGCCTCGTTCCAGGAGGCGGTGGCCGATGTGCTGACCCGCAAGGCGGTGGACGCCTGCCGGGCGCATGGCATCGATCACCTGGTCATCAGCGGGGGAGTGGCGGCGAACTCGCGGCTTCGGGCGCTCGCCCAGGAGCGAGCCGATGCCGCCGGGATCAGGCTCAGGGTGCCGCGGCCCGGCCTGTGCACCGATAACGGCGCCATGGTTGCCGCCCTGGGTGCGGATCTGCTCGCTGCCGGAGCCGACCCTTCGCCACCTGACTTCGCCGCCGACTCGGCCCTGCCGGTGACCCAGGTCCTGGTCGGCTGAGCCGGGCCGGTTACGCACCGACACGGCCGGCCAGCTCATCGGCGGCATCGTGGACCGGCCGTGACGCCTGCCGGTGGTCGGGCAGCACCTGTCAGCCGTCGGCGGACCGGTTGCACGATGTGGCCGCCGACGTGGCTAGCTGCGGATGGTGCGGACAGCGTGGGTGTACAGCGGGAGGCTGAACTCGCCGGACGCGGTCTGCGGTGTCGCTGCGAGGTACTCAGCGGCCCGGCTGAGCGCCGCCTCGCGCTCGGCCGGTTCCATGATCAGAAACATCGACTGCGTCGCCAGCGTCTCGATCAGCGATTCCGCCGTCCTGCGGTGGGCGTGGCTGAACCCGGCGTGGACAGGCGGCCCGAAGGGCTCCCGGCCCGCGGCGCCCAGCCATCTGGTGAGTGCGTCATTGCTGCTAGCGAATCCGCTGCTCAGGGCTACTGCGCTGTGGTAACCGGTGGCCCGGTGCAGGCCGGCTACCCAGTCGACCCGGTCATCGTCGTTGTTCCACAGGCTGGCCAGCACACCGCCCGATGCCAGCACCCGCGCGATCTCCGGCATGGCGCGATCCAGATCGAACCAGTGCGCCGCCTGTCCGGCCAGCACCGCGTCGACCGAGGCGTCCGGCAGCGGGATGGATTCGGCCGGGCCGGCCAGCGCGGTCACGCCTGGCAGCCGACGGCGCAGCTCGGCCAGCATCTTCGGGTCAGGCTCGACTGCCAGCATGACCGTAGGCCCGCCCCCGATCTCCAGTCGGGCGAGCTGAGCAGTGAGCTTGCCGGTGCCAGCCCCGAGATCAAGGATCCGGACCGGCCCTATCCGCGGCCTGGCGACCGGCTCAAGCGCCCAGCCGATCGCGGCGGCAGGGTAATCAGGGCGGTGCTCGGCATAGACCGCAGCGGCAGCGCCGAACGAGGCGGCCCGGCACCGGTATTCAACGCTGGCCCGGTAGCCGTCCAGCTCGCTGGCCCGACGATCGGCAGGCGCGCCTACCTGGTACGCGGTCTCCACGGCAGCGGCGGCATCCTCTGGATTTGCCATGCCGCTACGGTAACCTCGCGGATGGCCGCCTTGACGGCACCCGTCGGCCCGGGTACTGTGCGGCATTGGCACTCGATGGTGTAGAGTGCTAATGCGACGAGGATGGTCTGACACCCGCGACGGCAGGCCCCATGGTCGCCTCTCTTAGTAACTCAGCTAGCCCTTTCCGGAGGGGGAGGTCAGATCGTGACGACCGCCACCAAGGTTGTTATCAAGCCGCTCGAAGACCGGATCGTGGTGCGCCCGCTCGACGCCGAGCAGACCACCGCATCCGGGCTTGTGATCCCAGACACCGCCAAGGAAAAGCCCCAGGAGGGCGAGGTCATCGCCGTCGGACCAGGCCGGTTCGATGACGCTGGCACCAAGCGCGTCCCGATGGACGTCAAGGTCGGCGATGTCGTGCTGTACAGCAAGTACGGCGGCACCGAAGTGAAGTACGCGGGCGAGGAGTACCTGGTGCTCTCCGCACGTGACGTGCTCGCAGTCATCGAGAAGTAGCGAGCAGATCCTGCGGCGCGGGCCTGGCCCGCGCCGGGCGCGCGCGAGCGCGTCAACCGCCGCCCCGGATCGGCCGGTGGCCCTCAGAAGGCAACTTCCCGGGGTCCCTGTCGGCCGGGGCGGCGGCATGAACCGCGCACGTGACAGCGCAGACGACGGCGCAGACGTGCCAGACAGACGTGCCAGACAGACGTGACAGAGCAGACGTGACAGACCATCCGAGACAATCAGCTGAGGTGCTGCATGGCCAAGAGCCTGGATTTCAATGAGGAAGCGCGGCGGGCGCTTGAGCGCGGTGTGGACAAGCTCGCGGACGCCGTCAAGGTGACTCTCGGCCCCAGGGGCCGCAATGTGGTCATCGACAAGAAGTGGGGCGCCCCGACGATCACAAATGACGGCGTTACCGTCGCCCGCGAGATCGAGCTGGAGAACCCGCAGGAGAACCTGGGCGCGCAGCTTGCCAAGGAAGTCGCCACCAAGACCAATGACGTGGCCGGTGACGGAACCACGACGGCGACCGTGCTGGCGCAGGCGATGGTGCACGAGGGGCTGCGTTCGGTAGCGGCCGGCGCCAACCCGATGTCGCTCAAGCGTGGCATCGACGCCGCCGCGGCTGCCGTCTCGGACAGCCTGCTGAAGAGCGCCCGTGATGTCGAGGAGCGCAGCGAGATAGCTAACGTCGCGACGATCTCGGCACAGGACCCCAAGGTCGGCTCGATCATCGCCGAGGCATTCGACAAGGTCGGCAAGGACGGCGTGATCACCGTCGAGGAATCGCCGACGATGGGCCTTGAGCTTGAGTTCACCGAGGGCCTGCAGTTCGACAAGGGCTACATCTCGGCGTACTTCATCACTGACCCCGAGCGGATGGAGGCTGTCCTTGAGGACTCGTACATCCTGCTGAACAACGGCAAGATCTCCTCGATGGCCGACTTGCTGCCGCTGCTTGAGCAGATCGCCCAGGCTCGCAAGCCGCTACTGCTGATCGCCGAAGACGTCGACGGCGAGGCGCTGTCGACCCTGGTCGTGAACAAGATCCGCGGCCTGCTGAACGTCGTGGCGGTGAAGGCCCCTGGCTTCGGCGACCGGCGCAAGGCGATGCTGGAGGACATGGCCATCCTCAGCGGCGGCCAGGTGGTCAGCGAGGAAGTCGGCCTGAAGCTCGAACTGGCTGGCCTTGAGGTGCTCGGCAAGGCGCGCCGGGTGACCGTCACCAAGGACACCACCACGATCGTCGACGGTGCTGGCGAGCAGTCCGCGATCACTGACCGGATCCGCCAGCTCAAGACCGAGATCGAGGACTCGTCCTCGGACTGGGACAAGGAGAAGCTGCAGGAGCGGGTCGCCAAGCTCTCTGGCGGCGTAGCGGTGCTGCGAGCCGGCGCCGCGACGGAGGTCGAGCTCAAGGAGAAGAAGCACCGGCTGGAAGACGCGATCTCGGCGACCAGGGCGGCGATCGAGGAAGGCATCATCGCCGGCGGTGGCAGTGCGCTGATCCACGCCGCCGCGTCACTTGGCGACCTCGGCATGTCCGGGGACGAGGCGACCGGAGTCGCCGTGGTCCGCAAGGCGCTGCTCGCGCCCGCGCGGTGGATCGCACTCAACGCTGGCGCTGAGGGCGGCGTCGTGGTCGCCGCTATTGCCGAGATGGCGCCCGGTCATGGCTTTAACGCCGAAACCGGCGAGTACGGCGATCTGATGGCGCAGGGCGTCATCGACCCGGTCAAGGTGACCAGGTCAGCCGTACAGAACGCCGCGTCGATCGCCGGCATGCTGCTCACCACCGAGGCGCTGGTGACCGACAAGCCGGAGAAGCAGGAAGCTGAGGCGGGTCACGGCCACGGTCACGGGCACGGGCACACGCACTGACCAGAACCTGACGCCGTCACGCGGGCCGGGACTCAGCATGAGTCCCGGCCCGCAACGTCTGGACTGCCTGGCAGTTCCGGGAGGTCCCAAACTGGCGCATTGCATTGGCTATTCCCAGGTAATGCCACTAAGTTCCAATGGAAATAAGCGAGTCACGGCACCGTAATCTTTTTGTTTCCTAATTCCATGATTAGGCAGCCCCTTTGCCTGGGCATCATGCGGTTATGACCGCTGGATGCGCGACGGCATACCCGTCGGAGGGGGAACGCATGAATCGGCAGGTTGTCAGTAACCAGGCCACCATCACCGATCTGACCGCGCTGGCTGCCGGAGGTCAGCCTGCCGCGATCGAGTTGCTGCTGCAGCAGATCAGGCCAATGGTCGTCCGGTACTGCCGGGCCAGACTCGGGCAGATCACCGGACATTATCAGGTGGCCGACGATGTCGCTCAGGAAGTATGCATTGCGGTTCTTACGGCGCTCCCGCGATATCGGGACATGGGCAGGCCATTCGCCTCGTTTGTGTTCGGAATAGCGTCTCATAAGGTCGCTGATGCCCGGCGGTCCGCGGCCAGGCTGGCGATTCCCACCGAGGAATTGCCCGACGGCCCGGATGACCGGCCAGGACCCGAGGAGACCGTGGTCGCCGATCTGGAGGCGCAGCGAGCCAGGGCGCTGCTGGCCCGGCTGCCCGCGCACCAGCGAGAGCTACTGGTGCTTCGGGTGCTGACCGGCCTGTCCGCGGAGGAAACCGGCGCGGCGCTCGGCATGTCAGCCGGTGCGGTCAGAGTCGCTCAGCACCGTGCTCTTGCCAGGCTGCGCGTCATCGCGCTCGAAGAGTTCTACGGCAGCAGTGCCTAATACTGCAGGCTCCACCTCGTGAGGTGTCGGCTGCGGGCCGTCCCGCAAATGCCCCGATCGTGACGGCGTGGGTCTGCGGAGCGACCAGTGGGCACAAGCTGGCCGCGTAGGGATCGCCGCTGTGCGGTAACGCTGGCCTGAGGTTCTACTGGCTTGTGAACGGCACGGCATCTGCTGGTGCTGGCTCGATCGGTGATACTCCGATTGCCTGTCCGGCGTCGTCGGGGCCGCCTTTGCAGTAGGAGAAGCCGAGCGCGCCGGGCGGCCTGGGGCGATTCGGATCGCCATCGCCGTGCGCGGCGTGCCGGGCAGGGTGAGCCGGATCGTGGCAGCGGTACGAATGATTCCGAGGTCGCAGCGGTACTTCGCCACCAGGACATAGGCGGTCGCCCCTGGTGGCAGGAGCACCGTTCTCGGCGCCGCTTTTGTCACGTACATGCTGCCGCGGTGCACGTAACGGAACGGCAGAAGCGCGCCCCTGGCGTCGTAGAGCGCGACCGCTGGGTACCCCTCCAGGGTGCAGGCCGTCCGGCCGTGATTGACCAGCGCGTAGAAGTCGGCATGCTCACCGCTGATCGGGACTAGGTCAGGCCCGTATCGAAGGGTCAGGGTTGAGGCCCGGCAGTTCGGCGTGCATTCCGGCGCGCGAACCTGGCAGCCGGCGGCCCGGCTGGGGCGGGCGATCTGACCTCGCTCGATGATGACGATGATCTGGCCGAAGGCGCTGGCGTAGGGCCGCCGGAACTGACCATACTGCTGCTGCAGCCGCCGAGCAGGAGCGCGAGCACGAATGCCTTTAATGTGCGCGATGCGGTCCGCTTCATGATTGCCCCCAGGTCTATCGCTGGCCGCCAAGTGGATATGACAGCCGAGGCCGTCAGGCGGTTGCATCCCAAGGCACCGGCCACCCCCGATCGGCTGCGACGGCCGCATCGGCCATCTCGTCCAGCGGGGCACTGACGGCAGGATGAGTGCGTCTGGGTGTTTTTTCCTGCCAGCACCGTATGGCAGGCTCGGGACATGGCAGAGCAAGCGTCGATCAGCATCCGTCCTTACCGCCCCGAAGACCGCGGCCAGGTGATGGCTCTCGCGCCGCGGCTCACCGAGAGGGCTCCGGCCTGGCGGGACCCGGACGCCTTGCTGGCCGCGGCGCGCGGCTGGGTCTCGGGCTCCCTGGACGCCATCAGCAAGCCTTACCACGCCGCCTACGTCGCGGCTGACGGCGACAGCGTCGTCGGCGTTATCACCGTCGGGGAGCGCACCCACTTCACCGGCCAGGTGGACGCCTACGTCGGCGAGCTCGTGGTGAAGGCGGGCATGGAACGGCGCGGGATCGCCACCGAGCTGATGGCAGCCGCCGAGTCCTGGGCAGCCGGCCGCGGCCTGGCGTTCATCACGCTGGAGACCGCGGCCGCCAACCAGCCCGCCCGCCTGTTCTACGCCACGGTTGGCTACCAGGAAGAGGAGGTCCGGCTCACTAAAGCGGTCCCGGCCGCGACCTGAGGCGGACTTGACACCTGTCAGGCTTGACCCATGCCAACTGCGCTAGGCCCCAGCGAAGCCGGGGACCCGCGCCGCTATGCCGAGCGGCTGACCGCAGCGGTCGCCGAGCGCTGCGGCGGAACATTGGTTGCGGCGTATCTGCACGGTTCGGCGGCGCTCGGCGGCTGGGTGGCGGAACGCAGCGATGTGGACATCTTGTTCATCGTCGCCGATACCATCGCTGCCTCGGCCGTGACGGCGGCCGGGGAACTGCTAATCGAGTCGGGAGCGCAGTGCCCAGGCCGGGATCTTGAGTGCAGCATGGTGACGGCCAGCCAAGCCCGCTCCCCAGCGCCACCGTGGCCGTTCATCCTGCACATCGGCTCCGGCGCCGGCGCTGATGGCCAGCGCCTGTACCGCGGCGACGGGGTGCCGGGAGATCCGGATCTGCTCATGCATTACGCGGTCTGCCGGGCAGCGGCGATCACGCTGCTCGGTCCGGCACCGAAGGACTCGATCGGGCCGATCGCTCGGCCGGTGATCCTGGCATACCTGGCCGGGGAGCTTGGCTGGGGGCTGGCCAACGCTCCGGAGTGTTATGCGGTGCTGAACGCCTGCCGGGCCATGGCGTTCCTGCGCAGCGGGCGGATCGTATCCAAGGTGGCGGGCGGCCTGGACGCGCTCGATCATGGTCTCGGTCCGGCTGATCTGGTCCGGTGCGCACTTGACCAGCAGCAGGCGAGGGCACCTGAGCGGCCGCCCGGACCGGAGGCGGTCGCGTTCGTGCACGGTGTGATCGAGGCTCTCGATGCCGCCGCACCGGCTTAAGCCAGGCACGCTGCGGCGCGATAACTAGGATGTACCCAACCCCGGTGCCCAGCTTCCTCGGAGTGACATGACCGACGACGCCAAGTTCGGCCCGCCCGCCTTGACCTTTGACGACGTGTTGCTGCTGCCGGCGCACTCGGAGATCCTGCCGAGCGAGGCTGACACCACCAGCCGGCTCACGCGACGGATTACGCTCCGGGTGCCGCTGCTCTCTTCGGCGATGGATACGGTGACCGAGGCGAGGATGGCCGTGGCGATGGCCAGGCACGGCGGCGTCGGCGTGCTGCACCGGAATATGTCGGTCGACGAGCAGGCATACCAGGTCGACATCGTCAAGCGGTCCGAGGCTGGGATGATCACGAATCCGGTGACCTGCGGACCGGACACGACCATCGCCGAAGTGGACGAGCTATGCGCCAGGTACCGGATCTCCGGCCTGCCGGTGACCGCCGCAGACGGCCTGCTGCTCGGCATCATCACCAACCGTGATATCCGGTTCGAGCAGGACCACAGCCGGCGCGCGGCCGAGCTCATGACGCCGATGCCGCTGATTACGGCTGCGGTCGGGGTGACCCGAGACGAGGCGCTGCGGCTGCTGTCCGCGAACAAGATCGAGAAGCTGCCGCTGGTGGATGACCGGGGCGTGCTGCGCGGGCTGATTACCGTGAAGGACTTCACCAAGAGCGAGCAGTTCCCGAACGCGACCAAGGACTCACACGGCCGCCTGATGGTCGGCGCGGCGGTCGGGGTGGGCGATGACGCCAAGCGACGGGCCCAGGCTCTGCTTGACGCGGGCGCCGATTTCCTGGTCGTCGATACGGCGCACGGCCACTCCCAGTCGGTGCTTGACATGATCGGGCAGCTCAAGGCGAACGCCCGGGCAGAGGTGGTCGGCGGCAACGTGGCGACCAGGGCAGGCGCGCAGGCGCTGATCGACGCGGGCGCCGATGCGGTGAAGGTCGGCGTCGGCCCTGGCTCGATCTGCACCACCCGGGTGGTGGCCGGCGTCGGGATGCCGCAGATCACCGCGATCTACGACGCGGCCAGCGTGGCCAGGCCGGCCGGTGTGCCGGTGATCGGCGACGGCGGCGTGCAGTACTCCGGCGACATCGCCAAGGCGATAGCGGCCGGCGCCGACACCGTGATGCTCGGCGGCCTGCTGGCCGGCTGCGAAGAGGGACCGGGTGAGATGGTGATCATCGGCGGAGAGCAGTACAAGCTCTACCGCGGCATGGGCTCGGTTGGCGCGATGCGCAACACCGAGCGCGGCGGCTCGTATTCCAGGGACAGATATTTCCAGGACGACGTGCTGCGCGAGGACAAGCTAGTACCTGAAGGCGTCGAGGGCCGGGTTCCCTACCGGGGGCCGCTGACGGCGGTGGCCGGCCAACTGGTCGGCGGGCTTCGTGCCGCGATGGGCTACTGCGGCGCCAGGACCATCGCCGAGCTGCAGCAGGCGCGATTCATCCAGATCACCGTGGCCGGGCTGGCTGAGAGCCACCCCCATGACGTCCAGATGGTGGCCGAGGCGCCGAACTACGGCGGCCGGAGATCGTGACCGCCGCTGTCGATGCTGCCTAAGCCACCGGCGCGCCGGCGTTGGCGGGCGCCGCTGGCGGTCCGCGCCGGCGGCGCCCGCCATGCCGCCCGGGCCGCCCGGGCCGCCCACCGTTCTTCTTGATCACGCGGTTCTTTCAGTAACTGCTGCCGAAAGAACCGCGTGATCAAGGAAACCTGGCAAAGCGCGGGCGGTCCTGGCCGGTATCCGCGGCTGGTGAGCGCGAGGCTGGCAGACTGGCAGCCGTGACCCAAGTGGAGATCGGCCGCGGCAAGAGCGGCCGTCGTGCCTATGCGCTTGACGAGATCGGCATCGTGCCCTCACGCCGGACCAGACGTCCCGAGGACGTCTCGATCGCCTGGCAGATCGACGCCTACCGATTCGAGCTGCCGCTTGTGGCCGCACCGATGGACAGCGTGGTGTCGCCGGCTACCGCGATCGAGATCGGCCAGCTCGGCGGCCTCGCCGTGCTGGACATCGAGGGCATCTGGACCAGGTATGCCGACCCGGAGCCGCTGCTCGCCGAGGTGGCGCAGCTCGACGACGAGGCCGCCACCATGCGGTTGCAGCAGATCTATGCCGAGCCGATCGACGACGACCTGGTGGGGCAGCGGATCTCGGAGATCCGGGCGGCCGGGGTGACGCTCGCGGCGCGGCTCTCGCCGCAGCGTACGCTCCGCTACCACAAGGCTGTCATCGATGCCGGAGCCGACATCGTGGTCATCCGCGGTACCACCGTGTCAGCCGAGCACGTGTCCAGCCAGGCCGAGCCGCTGAACCTCAAGCAGTTCATCTACGAGCTTGACGTGCCGGTGATCGTGGGCGGCTGCGCGACCTACACGGCCGCGCTGCACCTGATGCGGACCGGAGCGGCCGGCGTCCTGGTCGGCTTCGGTGGTGGGTCCGGCCAGACCACGGCCGCGGTGCTCGGCGTCAAGGTGCCGATGGCCACGGCCATCGCCGACGTGGCAGCGGCCCGGCGGGAGTACCTGGATGAGTCGGGCGGCAGATACGTACACGTGATCGCCGACGGGGGAATGACCAGCAGCGGCGACATCGCCAAGGCGCTGGCGCTTGGAGCAGACGCGGTCATGGTCGGCTCGCCGATAGCCCGCGCGACGCAGGCTCCGGGCCGTGGCTACCACTGGGGGAGCGAGTCGCACCACCACGATCTGCCCCGCGGCAACCGGCTCAAGGTCGGCACGATCGGCACCTTGAAGGAGATTCTGCACGGCCCGTCGACCGTGGCCGACGGCTCGATGAACCTGATGGGAGCTCTGCGCCGGACCATGGCGACGTCGGGATATTCCGATCTGAAGGAGTTCCAGCGAGTCGAGGTAGCGGTCACACCGAGCACCGGCTCGGGCCGGTGAACTTGCCGGTGCCACTCGTCAGGTAGCTTGCTGCACTGTGACTTCCGATGTTCTCGGAGTAACCAGACTCGGACCCGCCGAGCGGGCCGCGGCACTGGCCGCCATGGCCGGTGGCGAGCTTCAAGTGCTGGTAATCGGCGGCGGCGTGGTCGGGGCCGGGGTAGCGCTCGACGCCGTCACCCGCGGGCTCTCGGTCGGGCTGGTGGAGGCCAGGGACTTCGGATCGGGCACCTCGTCCCGCTCAAGCAAGCTGATCCACGGCGGCCTGCGGTACCTGGAGCAGCTGAACATCGGCCTGGTCAGGGAGGCGCTGACCGAGCGGGCGCTGCTGCTGCAGCAGATCGCGCCGCATCTGGTGCATCCGGTCCCCTTCCTGTTCCCGTTTACGCACCACGGCTGGGAGCGGGCCTACGTGGGCGCCGGGGTCACCGCCTACGACCTGCTTGGCATCTCCCGCGGGCGGTTGCGCGGCCTGCCCGCACACCGCCAGCTGACCAGGAGGGGCGCGCTGCGACTGGCGCCCGCGCTCCGCCGCTCGGCGGTTACCGGCGGCCTGCTGTATTGGGATGCTCAGGTCGATGACGCCAGGTACGTGGTCGACCTGATCAGGACGGCGGCTGGCTACGGTGCGCAGGCCGCCTCCCGCACCCAGGTCACCGGGTTCCTCAGGGAGGGGGACCGGGTAACCGGCGTCCGGGCGGTCGACCTGGAGTCGGGAACCGAGGTCGAGATCAGGGCACAGCAGGTGGTCAATGCGACCGGGGTGTGGACCGATGAGATCCAGGCCATGGCCGACGGCCGGGGCTCGATCAATGTGCGTGCCTCGAAAGGCGTGCACCTGGTCGTGCCACGGGACCGGATTCACAGTAGTACCGGGATCATCTTGCGCACACCGTTCAGCGTCCTGTTCGTCATCCCATGGGGTCGGCACTGGATCCTCGGGACGACGGACACCGACTGGTCGCTCTCCAAGGCGCACCCGGCGGCCAGCAGAGCCGACATCGACTACGTGCTCGGCCAGATCAACAAGGTGCTGGCGGTGCCGCTGACCCGTGACGACGTCGCCGGGGTCTACGCCGGGCTGCGGCCGCTGCTGGCTGGCGAGTCGGACTCGACCTCCAAGCTGTCCAGAGAGCACGCCGTGGCCCATCCGCTGCCCGGGCTCGTGATGATCGCCGGGGGCAAGTACACCACCTACCGGCTGATGGCCAAGGACGCTGTCGACGCTGTGGCGCACGGGCTGGATGGCAAGGTGGCGCCGTCCTGCACCGACCAGGTCCCGCTGGCCGGCGCTGATGGCTTTCAGGCGCTCTGGAACTCCAGGCAGGCCCTGGCCCGCGGATCAGGCCTGCACGTGGCTCGGATCGAGCACCTGCTGCACAGATACGGCACGCTGATCAGCGAGGTACTTGCGCTGATCGCGGCCGACCACAGTCTCGGCAGGCCGCTCACCGGTGCCGAGGACTACCTGCGGGTCGAGGCGGTTTACGCGGTGACGCACGAGGGCGCACGCCATCTGGACGACGTGCTGACCAGGCGTACCCACATCTCGATCGAGACCTGGGACCGGGGTCTGTCGGCGGCCGAGGAGGTGGCCGCGCTGATGGCCGGGCCGATGAAGTGGCGGTCCAGGCAGATCTCCAGGGAGCTGGCCAATTACCAGGCCGGGGTCGCCGCCGAGCGAAAGTCGCAGGAAGCCGACACCGACTCCGACGCCGACGCGATCCGGCTTGGCGCTCCCGACATCGTGCCGATCGTCAACGGCAGCGTCGGTGACGGCGCGAACGGAGGCTGAGGCCGCGGTACCGCGGTCGCACTAGACTCCTCCCATGTCCGCCCCGCGCGTGCTGTCCGGCATCCAGCCGACGGCCGACTCCTTCCACCTCGGCAACTACCTCGGCGCCCTGCGCCAGTGGGTGGCGCTGCAGGACACCCACGATGCGTTCTACTGCGTCGTCGACCTGCACGCGATCACGGTGCCGCAGGACCCGGCATTGCTCAGGCGGCGGACCAGGGTCGCGGCGGCACAGCTTTTCGGGGCCGGCCTTGACCCGGATCGGTGCACGGTCTTCGTGCAGAGTCAGGTGCCTGAGCACGCCGAGCTGGCCTGGGTGCTCAGCTGCCTGACCGGGTTCGGCGAGGCGAGCCGGATGGTCCAGTTCAAGGACAAGTCGGTCAAGTCCGGTGCGGAGCAAGCCAGCGTGGGCCTGTTCATCTATCCGATCCTGCAGGCGGCTGACATCCTGCTGTACCAGACCGACCAGGTGCCGGTCGGCGAAGATCAGCGGCAGCACCTGGAGCTGACCAGAGACCTGGCGCAGCGGTTCAACCACCGGTTCGGCACAACCTTCGTGCTGCCAGCGCCATACATCGTGGCTGGCGCGGCGAAGATCGCCGACCTGCAGGATCCGGCGGTCAAGATGAGCAAGTCCTCGTCGGCACCGCAGGGGATCGTGGACCTGCTTGAGGACCCGGCATCGATCCGCAGGAAGATCACCAGAGCGGTCACCGACCCCGGTACTGAGATCCGCGCGGATGACCAGGCCAAGCCTGGCGTGACCAACTTGCTGCGGATCTACTCGGCGCTGACCGGGACTGAGATGGCCGAGCTTGAGCGGCAGTACGCCGGGGCCGGTTACGGCGCGTTCAAGAAGGATCTGGCCGACGTGGTCGCCGACGCGCTCGCGCCGATCAGAGAGCGGACCGAGAAGATGCTCGCCGACGAGGCCGAGCTCGACCGGATGCTGGCCATCGGTGCGGCACGGGCCCGCGAGGTGGCCAGCCACACCATGGCGATGGTGCGGGAGCGGATCGGCTTCCTGCCGGCGCTCTAGGCTGGTCACTCGCGGGCCTAGCGAGTTCCGCTGCTCAGGGTCGGTACCTCACTCGGCGTGCAGCGCTGACGCGGTCCGGGTCGCAGCGGCCCAGCCCGCCGGCAGCAGCGCCGCTGCCACCGCAATCACGATGCCGGCCAGCGCCAGTGCCACGAGTTCCGGGCCGCGGTAGACGTTCAGGACAACGGCAGGCAGGCCAGTGCCCGCGGCTGAGGCCATGACCGGCAGTACGTAGTGGTGCAGTGCGATCCCGGCCGGGACCGCGATCAGGCCGGCTACCAGCCCGGTCCCCGCGACCCAGCAGACCACCATGGCGATGGTCTGCCGAGGTGTCATCCCGACTGCCTTGAACACGCCGAGGTCGTGCACCCGCTCCCTGGTGTGCAGCACGACGGTGTTGAGCACGCCCAGCCCGGCCATGATCGTCAGCATCAGCGTCAGGGTGCCGATCAGGCCGATCACGATCGGGAACGTGGTGCCCTCGCCCCTGGCGTTGACGAAGTAGTAGGCATTCCCGAGCGCCGACCCCAGCGCCTGCGCGTACGTGTCCGCTGAGGTTCCTGGGCGCAGCCCGACGTCGTACTGATCGGGTGCCAGGCCGGGGTCGGCGCTGGCCAGCGTCTGCCAGCCGGTGAACATGGCCAGGCCGTTGTTCTCGGTATCGAAGACCTGGCCGACGATCCGGACCGGAATCTGCTTCCCGCCGAAGGTGATCGTGACGGTGTCGCCGACCGCCTTGCCGGTCGCGGTCAGAAACCCGGTCGGCACGTCCACCTGGTCTGGGCCGGTGTACCAGCGCCCGCTGATCATCTCGTAGCCGATCCAGTCAGCGTTGCCGCGGAACGCGGTCACCGCCACTTGCTGCGACAGCCCGGCCACGCCGACCTGCTGGTCCGCCTGGGCCACGTAGCGCAGTGTTCCCGGCTGGGCCCGCAGCGCGGCCGTAACAGCCCGCTGCGCGGCAGCGGCCGTTGGCTGCTGCCCGGCGCCAGCTGGCTGCCCGGCACCGGCCGGCGGCCCGCCTGGCCCGACGTGCTGGCCGGGGCCGGCCTGGACGAAACCGCCGAGCGGTCCCGACGATGGCAGCTGGACCTGCACCGGCGCCGTCGCCGTATGCCGCAGACCGGTCAGCACCTGATACAGCGACGAGCTCAGGCCGACGGCAAAGGTCACCGCGGTCGCGCCGAGCAGGATGGCGGCCAGCGTGACCATGGTTCGGGTCGGGCGGGCGAACGGAGCGGCGAGGCCGATGGTGACGGGTCGGGGCAGCCGCAGCCTGCCGAGCAGCCGGTGCGCGGCGTAGCCGCGCCCGGTACGGGGTGCACGACCGGCGGCGATCGCCTGGACCGCGCTGAACCGGCCGGCCCGCAGCGCGGGCGCCAGGGCAGCGATCCCGACCAGGCAGCACATCGCCACCGGCACGGCCAGGTCTATCCAGGCCGGTACGCCTAGGTGCCCCACTCCGTAGGCGTTCGCGGTCTTGGCCAGCAGCGGAACGGCCAGCAGGTTGCCGAGCAGCACGCCGCCGAGGCAGCCAGCAACGGCGGATGCCGTGACCTGGCTGGTGTAGGCGGCGACGACCTGGCCTGGGGTGAAGCCGACGCTCTTGAGTATGCCGATCCGGCGGTAGCCGGCCACGACCGCGCCGCTGACCACGTTGGCCACGATCAGCACCGACATGATCAGCCCGATGATGGCGAAGGCAACCACGAATGGCGTGAATGGCGCTATTCCCGACGCCTCGGCGATCCTGGCGGACAGGTAGGACTGGGTACCGGTGACCGCGCCGGCTGGCAGCGCGGTGCTGACGTCGGCGACGTCGGCCCGGACGTCAGCCGCCGTGCCAGCGCTGCGGAAGCGGTACAGCATCTGGGCGACGCCCGGCGTCCCGTGGGGCTGCAGGCTCGCGATCTCGGCAGGGGCCACCCAGCCATCCGCCGAGCCGGTGACCGAGTTGGCGATGCCAACCACGGTCAGCGCGGGCTTGCCAGGCAGGCCGGTCACGGTGATCTTCGTGCCGAGCGGGGTAACGAAGCCCGGGCCGTTGCCGACGGAGTTGTCAGCCAGCACGATCTGGCCTGGCTGGGTCGCCCACTGACCGGACTGCAAGGTGAGGTCGTCGATCGGGCCGCCCGGCGATGCGCGCCCGGCCAGGGTCATCGGCGGCAGGATCTGCTCGTCACCGAGCGGCCCGGTGACCTGCCCCGCGACGGTCACTTCGGCGAAGGGCCCTGCTGCCGCCGTGACCTGCGGCAGCCGGGTGGTCGCTGCCAGCTCGGCCGATGTCGCATGCGACGAATCGATGGTCGCCACCACGTCCGCGCCGCGCTGCGCCGCGAATGCGTGGTCGAACGGGCTGCTTGAGGCCGCCAGCAGGGCCAGGGCCAGTACCGACGCGGCCGTGGAAACCAGCAGCACCACGCCGATCACGATCGTCTGCACGCGGCGGCGGGACAGCCCGCCCCGCACGGCACGGGCAACCGGGCCCGGCCTCATGGCCGCACCTGCGCTACGGCGTGGCGGCCGACGAGGCCAGCCGCGTCGGCGTCGGTGGCGATCTGGCCGTCGACCAGCCGGACCGTGCGGCTGGCGTACCGCGCGGCCAGTTCCGGGTTGTGGGTGACCAGAACCAGGGTCTGGCCGGACCGGTTCAGGTCAAGCAGCAGCTCGCCGATCTGCTCGCCGGTGGCGGTATCCAGCGCCCCGGTGGGTTCGTCGGCCAGCAGCAGCGCAGGCCGGTTCACCAGCGCACGCGCGATCGCCACTCGCTGCCGCTCCCCGCCCGACAGCCGCCCCGGATAGGCATCACGATGCTGTTCGATCCGCAGCGCCGTCAGCAGCTCATCGACCCTGGCCCTGGCCTTCGCCCTGGGCAGGCCGGTCAGCTGAGCCGGCAGCAGCACATTGTCGGCCACGGTCAGGTCATCGAGCAGGTTGAAGAACTGGAAGATCATGCCGATCTGCCGACGCCGGAACCTGGCCACCCCGGTCTCGCTGAGCGCATCGATCCGCTCCCCGGCCACCGTCACCGTTCCGCTGGTCGGCCGGTCCAGCCCGGCGATCAGGTTAAGCAGCGTCGACTTTCCGCTGCCTGAGGGGCCCATCACCGCCACCGCCTCGCCCGGCGCGACCGCCAGGCTGACCCGGTCCACTGCGGGCTGGCCGTCATTGTCGTAACGCTTGGTCACATCACTGAGCCGTATCAGAGCATCCATAGGGCGCACGGTAGACCGGCCAATTCGTGGCTGGCGTCAGCCGCGGGATGCAAGTCGAGTACCTTCGTCAGCGCATCCGGGCCGGCGGTCATCCTCCCGATGTACTCGGCTACCCAACCCGGCGGACGCCGTGGAGCTGCGGCCGGGCGATACTGAGTTGGTGATCCAGGACACACGGGTGACGGCGCGGACCCGGCTCGACCAGATTCTGGCCTTCGCCAAGTCGGCTGAACCGCGCGCTGTGCTGCCCGGGCGCGCTGTCGTGATCGATATCGTGCTCGCCGCTTGCGTCGTGGCCGCGTCGCTGACGCTGACGAGTTTCAGCACACCCCGCGCGATCCCGCCGAATGCGGTCGTGGCCGCCGTGGTCACGTCGGCACCGCTGGCGGCGCGCAGGCGGTACCCGCTAACCGCCCTGTTTGTGCTGCTGCTCGGCGCGGTGGTGACCAGAAGGTACGCAACGGATATCACCTTCCTGACTCTTGTCTTCGCCGCCTACTCGGCGGTCGTGTACAGCCGTTTCCGCGGCGCGGCGCAACTCAGCGTGCCCATGGCTGGCGTGTTCGTGGTCGCTGCGTTCTGGAAGGTGACACCAGCCTCCGCCGTCACGGTGGTGCCAGTGGCTCGGCAGGGATTCGTCACCGGGCCGCTCCCGCAGCCTGTCGCGCACGTCGCGGGCCTCATCAGCGGACCGGGCGGGCCGGGCGGGCCAGGTGCTCAATGGCGTCTCGCGGCGATCATGGTCCTGTTCTCCCTGGTCTTGATCGCGATCGTCGGCAATGCGGTGCATGCCGGGGACCGAATCCGCCTTCTGCAGGCCGAGCACGAGACCGCCACCAGGCGGGCGGTCGAGGTGGAGCGGGCCCGCATCGCCAGCGAGTTGCACGATGTGGTGACGCACAACGTCAGCGTGATGATCGTCCAGGCCGGTGCAGCCCGGCAGGTGCTCGCCGACGCGCCGGACCAGGCCAGGGCGTCGCTGCTGGCGGTGGAGTCCAGCGGGCGGGCCGCCATGACCGAGCTGCGCCATCTGCTCGGCCTGCTCAGCCCGTTCGGCGCACCGGGAGACGGCGCACCGGGAGACGGCGCGCCGGGAGGTGGCGCGGAAGGATTGGGAGCCGCCTCAGCGGCTGGTGACATGCTGGCCGGCGAGGACCTGCGGCCGCAGCCGGGCCTCGGGCAGCTCCAGGCGCTGGTCGACCGGGTGTCGGCGGCCGGGCTGCCGATCGAGCTGCAGGTCAGCGAGGTGCCGCCGGACCTGCCGCCGGGCCAAGACCTGGCGGCGTTCCGCGTCGTCCAGGAGGCGCTGACTAACGTGATCAAGCATGCCGGGAAGCCGCGGACCAGCGTCAGGCTCGACTGCCGCGAGGGCGATCTCGTGGTGGAGGTGGCCGACGCCGGTCGGCCGATCCCGGCCGCGGGACCTGCGGTTTCCGGGGGCGGGCGGGGTTTGCTCGGCCTGCGCGAGCGGATGGCGCTCTACGGCGGCGGGCTGGAGGCCGGACCTCGCCCAGGCGGCGGGTGGCTGGTCCGGGCCCGGATGCCGGTGGAACCGCAGCCGACCCAGGCGCCCGGCGCCTGGCCAACCGGCTCCGACGGCCGAACACCCATTACCGTAGAGCTCCGATGAGCGAGGCCACCGCCCCGATCAACTCCGCGCCAGCCGATTCCGCGCCAGCGGATCGGGCTGTGGCGTATCCCGGATGGGTGGATGCCGGGTCGGCGGATCCCGCGCCTGCGGATCCCGCGCCTGCGGATCCCGCGCCTGCGGATCGGGCGATGGCGGATCCCGCGCCGCGGGTGGTGATCGCCGACGATCAGACCCTGGTCCGTACCGGGTTCCGCATGATCCTCGGCGCGGCCGGAATCCCGGTGGTGGCCGAGGCCGCCGACGGCGGGCAGGCCGTGGCGGCCGTGCTCAAACACCGGCCCGATGTCGTGCTGATGGATATCCGGATGCCGGAGATGGATGGCCTGGAGGCCACCCGTCGCATTCTCGCCGGACGGGTCGGCAGCGACTGCCGGATCATCATCTTGACCACGTTCGATCTCGACCAGTACGTCTACGCTGCGCTCAGCGCAGGTGCCAGCGGCTTCCTGCTCAAGGATGTCTCGCCCGAGCAGCTGGTCGCCGCGGTGCGCCTGGTCCGGTCGGGCGACGCGCTGCTGGCGCCGTCGATCACCCGAAGGCTAGTCGAGCGGTTCGCGCCGCGCGCTGTCAGCCACCAGGCCGTGCACGGCGATCTTTCCGAGCTGACGCCGCGCGAGCTTGAAGTGCTGCGGCTGCTGGCCCGCGGCCTGAGCAATGCCGAGCTTGCGGCCCAGCTGACTCTCAGCGAGGCGACGGTCAAGACCCACGTGGCCAGGATCCTCGCCAAGCTCCAGCTGCGAGACCGGGTGCAGGCCGTCGTCCTGGCCTACGAGACCGGGCTAGCGGGCCCAGGTCACGGTTCCGACTAAGCCGATCGGGCTAGCCGCCGCCTCAGCCAGGCGAGGCCGCCGAGCACCACCACACACAGCACCGCGGCGAGGCCAGCTCCGGCCGCTATCCGGCCTGGCTGAGAGCCGCGAGCCCGGCCGGCTTGCCCGGCGGCACCGGCACCGCGCGAATTCGTTCCGGCCCGTGAATGAGCCTTAGGCCGGGCTGCGGTCGGCAAGGGCGGTACCAGAACCCCGACCGGGCGCACCTTGCCGACCATCGCGAAACCCCAGTCGAGCAGGCGCTCGGCTGAGTGGATCTCGGTCAGCGGGGCGCAGTGCAGGATGGTCACGATCAATGTGACGCCGTGCCGGCTGGCCAGGCCGACATAGGTCGCCTCCGCCTTCACCGTCCAGCCGATCTTGCCGCCGATGCCACCGGAGTACTGGGTCAGCAGGTAGTTCTGGTTGACCAGGGTGACCCGCTTGCGCCTGGTAATCGGGAACCTGGCCGCGAGCGTGGAGTCGTACCTCAGGAAGGCAGGCAGCGACAGGGCCTGCCTGGCGATCAGCGCCAGATCGTAGGCCGACACGACCTGGCCAGGCGCCGGCAGCCCGTTCGGCTGCTTGGCGACCACGTCGTAGGCCTGCAGGTGGTGTGCCTCGGCGTTCATCAGCGCCATGCCCTGGCCGAACGATCCGCTGGCCTGAACCAGCGAGACGGCCGCATCGTTGGCCGAGATCATCAGCAGCGCCCGGAACAGGTCGGCGACCAGGTACCTGTGCCCAGGGATCAGGCCAACCACGTTCGGCTGCACCGAAGCGGCCAGGCGGGTGGCGACCACGGTGGCGTCCGGGTTCAGCCGCGGGATCATCGTGATCGCGGTGAGCACCTTCAGCGTGCTGGCCGGGGGGAACAGGCCGTGCGGGTCCTTGGCGGCGAGCACCTGCCCGCTGCTCGCGTCAGCGATTACATACGCCGATGCCGGTACCTTGGGCAGCCGCAGGGCGCGGCGCGACGGGTAGTTCACGATGATGCCCGGGCTGGCGAGCAGCGGTCCGCCGACATCGCGCCGCGAAGACTGCGCCGCTGTCGTGGCAGGCGCCGCCCCCTCGGTCGCGGCGGCTGCCCCGGTGGCCGTCAGCGGCAGGCTGACAGTGACCGCGGTCGCGGCGATGCCGGTCGCGGCCGCGGCCAGTCGTCGAGTGCTGGATTGCATGCCGTTCCTTGATCTTGCCAGCGCAGATCGACCTAGCGGTCGCTGCGCGTCACGCCGACTTCCGCAAGTCAGCAGCCTATGCGCCTGCCCGGGATGACGGCGTCACACACTGTGACTCTCCGGCGCAGGTCGGCTGGCCTGCGGGCAGCGGAGGTGACCTGAATCACTCGCAGGCCGCAGACCGGCACCGGCAGTGTGCCCAGGTCCGCGGCTGGGCCAAACATCGCGGCGCCGGCCGTTGACCGCCTTCGTCGTGGCTGCCCGGGATGTCTTTTTCCGCCGACCACCGCAGCTTGGGACATCAGTCCCTGACCAGACCGGACCGAGTATGGGGAAGATGCCCAGATCGGCGGACCGTAGGCTGGTCCCATGACGCGCATGTCGGAGTCAGGGGAACCCATTGACCCGGTCTACGGACCGCAAGCCTTGCGGGATTTCGACCCCGAGCGGGATCTCGGCGAACCGGGCGAATATCCGTTTACCCGCGGTATCCACCCGACCATGTACGTCGCCCGGCCCTGGACGATGCGCCAGTACGCGGGCTTTTCCACCGCCGCTGACTCCAACCGCCGTTACCAGCAGCTGATCGCGGCCGGAACGACGGGCCTGTCGGTTGCCTTCGACCTGCCGACTCAGATGGGCTACGACTCGGACGCGCCGCACGCCCGCGGCGAGGTCGGCAAGGTGGGCGTGGCGATCGACTCGATCGAGGACATGCGGGTGCTGCTGCAAGGAATCCCGCTGGGCACGGTGTCTACCTCGATGACCATCAACGCGCCGGCGGCGGTCCTGCTGCTGCTCTACGAACTGGTCGCCCGCGAGCAGGGAGTCGCGGCCGGAAGCCTGCAGGGGACGATTCAGAACGACATTCTGAAGGAGTACATCGCCCGCGGAACCTATATCTACCCGCCGGCCCCGTCCCTGCGGCTGGTCGCGGATACGTTTGCTTACTGCGGCAAGGAGATTCCGCACTGGAATACCATCTCGATATCCGGCTATCACATGGCCGAGGCGGGTGCCACGCCAGTGCAGGAGATTGCCTTCACCCTGGCGAATGCCAAGGAATATGTGCGCACTGCTATTGCCTCTGGGCTGAAAGTGGATGACATCGGACCTAGGCTCTCGTTCTTCTTCGTAGCCAGGACGACGCTGCTTGAGGAGGTCGCCAAGTTCCGCGCCGCCCGGTCGCTCTGGGCGCACATCATGCGGGATGAGTTCGGCGCCTGCGATCCGAAGTCGCAAATGCTCCGCTTCCATACCCAGACGGCCGGCGTCCAGCTCACCGCTCAGCAGCCGGAGGTGAACCTGGCCAGAGTGACCGTGCAGGCGCTGGCTGCCGTGCTCGGCGGGACCCAGTCCCTGCACACCAACGCCTACGACGAGGCGATCGCGCTGCCGACCGAGAAGGCAGCCAGACTGGCAGTCCGTACCCAGCAGGTGCTCGCCTACGAGACCGATCTGGGCGCCACCGCCGACCCGCTGGCCGGCTCGTACGCGATCGAGTCACTGACCGCCGGGATCAGGGATCGTGCCAGCGAGCTAATCACGGCCGTGGAGGAGATGGGCGGAGCGGTCGCGGCGATCGAGCAGGGCTTCCAGAAGGCCGAGATCGAGCGATCCGCGTACCAGGTCGCGAAGCAGATCGACGCTGGGGACCGGGTCGTCGTGGGAGTGAACAGGTTTACCGTTGCCCAGGAGGGGAGTTACAGCCCGCTGCGGGTCGACCCGGCCATCGAGCAGGAGCAGGCGGAGCGGCTGGTGGCGCTCCGCGAGCGCAGGGATGCCACCGAGGTGACGCGCAGTCTGGACGCCGTCAAGCGTGCCGCGGCAGGCCATGAGAACGTGCTCTACCCGCTCCGGGAGGCGCTGGCGGCCAGGGCCACGGTGGGTGAAACATGCGATGCATTGCGCGATGTCTGGGGCGTCTACAAGCCTGCTGCTGTTTACTGACGGAACGGAATGGTTCGTTCGGCTGGCTAAGGAAGGTTAGCTGTGGCACGGCGACAATCGGTCAACGTCAGCGTTCAGCAGCCGCTGGCGCTACGATGTTTACCTGCGCGGGGAGCAGCTCGCTGAGGTTTGGCGAGGCGCAATGAGGATAGCTTCAGCGCCATGTCGGCGAGCAGTAGCGGCAGTGTGAACGCGGGATCCGGCCCTGGACCTCTGGCCGGCAGGTGAATTCGGCCGGAGCAAGGCGATTTGCCTCGGCAATGTGCCCGCCGCGGATTTGCTGTACTTCCCCGCGCTGGCCACATCGGATTCGCATCGATGCGGTCACGATACGACAGCTCGAAGGGCCGTATGAAGACGCTTTGTGCCCCGGTGATCGGGAGCATTGATCGGGTGCGGCGGCAGCGCCGACCGCATTGCGGTCACGACGTGACCGGGACTGCGCTGCCCGGCCGCGCGGGCCATTGCGCCAGTCCCGGCCGGAAGACCTGGTTCCTGGCGGGCCAGGAGGTTGCCAGCGGGGAGGTGGCGGATGGCTGAGCACGATCTGCTCGGGGAGCTCGATGCCTTCCTCGCCGGGCACGAGGCTGAGCTGATTGAGTTCCGCCGGGATCTGCATGCGCATCCGGAGGTCGGCTACTCCGAGCACCGGACGACGCGCCGGATCGCGCTGCGGCTTGAGGCAGCTGGCCTGCGGCCGTCGGTCCTGCCGAAAGGCACCGGGCTGATTGTGGATATCGGCGCCGGGACGCCAGATGAACCCGTCGTGGCGCTGCGGGCAGATATCGACGCGCTGCCAATCGCGGATGAGAAGAACGTCCCGTACCGATCGCTGACCGCCAGCGCCTGCCACGCCTGCGGCCACGATGTGCACACCACGATTCTGCTGGGCACTGGCTTGTTCCTAGCCAGGGCCGCTGCCGCAGGAGCCCTGCCTGGCAAGGTCAGGCTCATCTTCCAGCCGGCCGAGGAGGTGCCAGGCGGGGCTCTGGACGTCCTGGCGGCCGGCGGCATCTCGTCCGTCGACCGGGTGTTCGCGCTGCATTGCGATCCCAAGCTGGATGTGGGCAGGATCGGGACCAGGATCGGCCCGATCACCGCTGCCTGCGACAAGATCATGGTTCACGTGACCGGCCCCGGCGGGCACACCGCCCGGCCGCATCTGACCGCCGACCTGGTCTACGCGCTGGGCAAGATAATCACCGAGCTGCCGGCCGCGCTGTCCCGCCGGATCGACCCGCGGTCAGGCCTGAGCCTGGTCTGGGGCCGAGTCAGCGCCGGCACCGCCGCTAACGCCATCCCGGACGCCGGCGTGGTTGAGGGAACGGTCAGGTGCCTGGATGACAGCGCCTGGCACGCCGCGCCGGACATGCTCAAGGCCCTGGTGGAGTCGGTGGCGAGCGCCTACGGCGTGGCCGCCGACGTCAGCTACCGCCGGAGCGTGCCGCCTGCCGTCAACGAGGCGATCAGCACGGCCATGATCGAGGCGGCCGCCGAGTGGGTGCTCGGCGCCGACGCGGTCACTGGCGCGCCGCAGAGCCTGGGTGGCGAAGACTTCGCCTGGTACCTGGAGTCCGTGCCTGGCAGCCTGTTCCGGCTGGGTACCCGGCGGCCGGGCTCCGCTGACGACTTCGATATCCACCAGCCGATGTTCGACGTGGACGAGCGGTGCATCGGGGTGGGCGTGCAGCTGATGGCCGCGACCGCGCTGACCGCGATCGGTGGCATCGGGCCCGACCCGGTCGGCGGTGAGCTGGGCGGATCGGTCAACGGCAAGGTCGCCAGCGCCGTCGACGGTGCCGCCCTGGCCGGCGCCTAGTCCGGTCGTCCTGCTCGCTAGCGAGCAGCCGCAGCAACCGGCTCGATCGCATCCGGTGAATGCGGATATTCTGGAGCGGTCGTGAGCGTCGGGCAGCGACGCTTCCCGAACCGATACCGGAGTGCACCTGACCGTGTCCGCACCGAACGAGCAGGCCGCCGGGAAGGCCGGCTTTCCGCCGGGTTCGGCCGGCCGCATCCTGGCCGACGGCAGGCGGATCTATCGCCTGGTTATGCCGCAGACGATCTGGTGGACCTGGGTGGGCGTTGTCGTCCTCGGCCTAGGTGACCTGGTGATTCAGGGTCATAACTGGATCTCCCTGAAGTTCAGTCTCGGACTGCTCACCGCCACCGGCGTCATCTACGCCTGCACGCTATGGCCGAGGGTGATCGCCGATACCGGGGGCATTACCGTGCACAACCCGTTTCGCAGCTTCCACGTCCCGTGGGGCGCGGTCAACGGGATCTTCCTGGCTGACTCGGTCGAAGTGCAGTGCGCCAGGCCCGCGCCGAAGAGTGACAAGACCGTGTACAGCTGGGCGCTGGCCGCTCCGCGCCGGGCACGAGCCAGGGCGCAGCTGCGCGGACGGCAATGGGACCAGGGCAGGCGCAATCGCCCGTCGACCTACGACCACCGGATGCCAGCGGCTGCCAAGGATGTGGTCAAGCTGACCCAGGCCGAGGTCATGGCCAGGGAGCTGGCGCGGATGTCCGAACAGGCACGCTCCCGGCCGGCCGCCGGAGGGACTGCAGCCGCCGGGACGGCAAACGGGCTGGTTGGCGGCGGGAAGACTGGCGGCGGGAAGGCTGATTCGCCGGCCGACACCTCGGGGACCGGCAACTCTGGCTCGGCCAGCAGTGTACGGTCCGGAGCCGTGCTGTCCGCGCGGTGGGCTTGGCAGCCGCTGGCGGCGATCTTCGTCCCTGCCGTCGCCTTCGCCGTGGCCCAGCTGCTCAGATAGCCGCAGCGCGGGATCGTCCGCGCGGGCCAGGCCAGTGCCTTGATAACCGGCTTAGGCACCCATGGACGTGCACGGCCGGGTGCGCAGCCAGTCCACGTAGTCCGCTGGCGCTCCCGCGGACTCCGCGGCGTCGGCCATGATGCCCAGATACCGGGCGGATGGCAGACCGCCCTCGTAGTCGTTGAGCACGTACAGCCAGGCGACGGCGTCGCCCTCCAGCGTGGCGACCCTGACCTTCACCTTGCTGTAGTAGCCGAGCGTCGCGCCGTCCCAGCGATCGAGCGCTTGCTCATCGTTCTCTGACACCTCATAGAGCACCACGAAAATGACCTTCACCTTGCTGTAGTAGCCGAGCGTCGCGCCGTCCCAGCGATCAAGCGCTTGCTCATCGTTCTCTGACACCTCATAGAGCACCACGAAAACGCGTCCATCGGCGTCCTCGACCACCGTCGCCAAGGCGCCTTCCCAGCCGATGTCCTCGCCGCCGAAGGTGAGTCGCCAGCCTTCGAGCCAGCCGGTGCCGGCCTGGGGTGAGTGCGGGCAGCGCTCAGCCATCTGGGCCGGGTCCATGTTGCTGCCGTATGCCGCGTACAACGCCACGGTTGATTAGCCTACGAGGCTGCCGGGGCGCGAGTGGGCAGGTTGTCACTGCTAGTGAGCCGAACGCATCAGTCGCGGCCGTGGCTGGCGGCGGCCGACCAGGCGGGAGGTGCGATGCGACAGAATTGGGCACCGTGAGTCAGCCGCGTGCGCACATCGTCATTCTCGGCGGGGGACCAGGGGGTTACGAGGCCGCCCTGGTGGCGGCGCAGCTTGGCGCCAAGGTAACGGTGATCGAGCGGAGCGGGCTCGGCGGATCGTGCGTGCTCACCGACTGTGTGCCTTCCAAGACGCTGATCGCCACATCTGGCCTGATGGCGGCGCTGGAGCGGGCCCACGATCTGGGCATCCAGTTCGATGGCGAGGCGGGCTCAGCCCCGGTATCCCCGGCGCCAGCCCAGGCGAGAGTCGACGCGGCACGGCTCAACTCGCGGATCAGGGATCTCGCCCTGGCGCAGTCGGCCGACGTCAGGACCAGGCTGCTGGCCGAAGGCGTCGAGATCGTATCCGGACATGGCCGACTCGCGGCACCGGGGTTGGTAGCGGTCGGGGACACCGAGATCAGCGCGGATACCGTGCTGATCGCCGTCGGCGCACAGCCGCGAGTACTGCCCGGCGCGGTTCCCGACGGCGAGCGGCTGCTTACCTGCCGGCATCTGTATGACCTCGCTGAACTCCCTAGCGAGCTGATCGTCGTCGGCTCCGGCGTAACCGGCGCCGAGTTCGCCAGCGCGTTTGTCGCGCTAGGCTCCCGGGTGACCCTGGTCTCCTCACGCGAGCACGTCCTGCCGAACGAGGACACCGACGCTGCCGTCGTGGTCGAGGAGGTGTCCAGGCGGCGCGGGATGACCGTTCTCAGCCGGTCGCGGGCCGCCACCGCCCGGCGGACAGCGAGCGGGGTCGAGGTCGGACTGGAAGATGGCCGGACCGTGCGTGGGTCGCACTGCCTGCTGACGGTCGGCATGGTGCCGTCGACCCACGGAATCGGGCTGGAAGAGTCCGGGGTTGCGACCGACGATCGGGGATACATCACGGTCGACCGCGTGTCCAGGACGTCCGTGCCCGGCGTATACGCCGCCGGTGACTGCACCGGCGTCTGGATGCTCGCATCGGTTGCCGCCATGCAGGGCCGGATCGCCATGTGGCACGCTCTCGGCGAGGCGGTCCAGCCACTGCGGCTCGGTCACGTCGCCGCGACCATCTTCACCGAGCCCGAAATCGCCACCGTCGGCGTGAGTCAGCAGGATATCGACCGCGGTGTGGTCGGCGCGCGGGTGGTGAAGCTGCCGCTGGCGACCAATGCCCGGGCCAAGATGGAGGAATTCAGGGACGGCTTCGTGAAGCTCTTCGCCCGCCGGAACAGCGGGATCGTACTTGGCGGCGTTGTGGTAGCGCCGCAGGCCAGCGAGCTCATCCTGGGCGTCTCGCTGGCCGTGGAGCAGCAGCTGACCGTGGACCAGATCGCGCACACCTTTGCCGTCTACCCGTCCCTGTCAGGCAGCGTGACCGAGGCGGCCAGGCAGCTCATGCTGCCAGTCGACCTCACGTAAGCCACACCGCGCCTGTGCCGGGCCGTGCCGTGGCGGCGGGCTAATGCGCGGGGTGGCCGAGGTCCGGATCGTCGGGGACGTCGAGGCCGTGCTGACGCAGCCGGGACGCCCGGATGTCGTCGGCGTAGGCGGCGGTGGTGAAGATGCTGCCCGCCAGGATGAGCACGACCATCATCACCGCCAGCCAGGTCGGAGCCGGAAGCAGGACCAGCAGCGTCACCACGACGATGACGCAGACCGGAATGATGATCGCGAGGTGCCGCAGCACGGTACGGAAACGCCAGCCCGCGTCCGTCAGCTCGTGCTTGACCCAGTCGGCGTTGTCCTCGGGCAGCCGGAACCCGATCGCGAACCTTAGCCACCGGATCGGGCCCGGGTCGCCGGGTAGCCGCGTCATCGTCCGGTCAGCCCTCCAGTCGGCAGATCAGCTCACCAGCCGGGACCGTCTGCCCCACCTGAACGGCGAGCCCGGTGACGGTCCCAGCCTTATGCGCGGACAACGGCTGTTCCATTTTCATGGCCTCAAGCACCACGATCGTCTGGCCCGCGGCTACCTGCTGGCCATCCGCGGCGACGATCTTGACGATGGTGCCCTGCATCGGGCTGACCAGTACGTCGCCGTCCGCAGCCGCGCTGCTCGCCCGGCCCGAACCGCGACGTGCCCGCCCGCCGCCTGGCCGCCCGTCGGCCGATCCCGGTCCGCGTCCGAGGCGGCCGGATCCGCCCGAGCCTGCGTACCCGCCTGAGCCTGCGTAACCGCCCGAGCCAGCGGACGCGCCAGAGGCGTCCATCCCGAAGCCGGCGGGGAGTACCACTTCCAGGCGCCTGCCGTCCACCTCGACGATAATCCGCTCACGCTGCCCGCCCGGACTCTCAGCGGCCTGGCCGGGCCCGGCCGCTGCTGGCCCGCCCGAGTACGGCGGCAGGTCGGCGGCGAACTCGGTCTCGATCCACCTGGTGTGCACCGTGAACGGCTCGCTGATGAAGGCCGGGTCAGTCACCAGCGCCCGGTGGAACGGGAGCACGGTCGGCATGCCGCCAACCTCGAACTCGGCCAGCGCGCGCCTGGACCGCTCCAGCGCCTGGTGCCGGTTCGCGCCGGTTACGATCAGCTTGGCGATCAGCGAGTCGAACGCCTGCGGCACGGTCATCCCGGCGGTATAGCCAGCGTCGACCCGTACGCCGGGCCCAGCCGGCGGCCGCCAGGCGGTGAGCGTGCCTGGCGCGGGCACGAAGCCGCGGCCCGGGTCCTCCGCGTTGATCCGGAACTCGATCGAGTGGCCGCGCGGTTGCGGGTCGCCGTACTCAAGCCGCTGGCCGTCAGCGATCGCGAACATCTCCCTGACCAGGTCGATCCCGCTGACCTCCTCGGTCACCGGGTGCTCGACCTGGAGCCTGGTGTTCACCTCGAGGAACGACACGGTGCCGTCCTGATCGATCAGGAACTCGCAGGTACCGGCACCGACGTAGCCAGCCTCGCGCAGGATCGCCTTCGACGACTCGCGCAGCACGGCGTCCTGCTCCGCGGTCAGGAATGGCGCGGGCGCCTCTTCGACCAGCTTCTGGTGGCGGCGCTGCAGCGAGCAGTCCCTGGTAGAGACGACCACGATGTTGCCGTGGCTGTCGGCCAGGCATTGCGTCTCCACGTGCCGTGGCCGGTCCAGATACCGCTCGACGAAGCACTCGCCGCGGCCGAATGCGGCGACGGCCTCCCGGACCGCGGAGTCGTACTGCTCGGCGATCTCGTCGATCCAGCGGGCAACCTTGAGTCCGCGCCCACCGCCGCCGTAGGCGGCCTTGATCGCGATCGGCAGGCCGTACTCCTGAGCGAACGCGGCTGCTTCCTCGGGGCCGGAGATCGGTCCCTGAGTGCCTGGCGCCATCGGGGCGCCGACGTTGCCCGCGATCAGCCGCGCCTGCGTCTTGTCGCCCAGCGCGGTGATCGCAGCCGGTGGCGGGCCGATCCAGGTCAGCCCGGCGGCGATCACCTCGCGGGCGAAGTGCGCGTTCTCGGCGAGGAAGCCGTAACCGGGGTGCACGGCATCGGCACCTGAGTCCGCAGCCGCCTTCAAGATCTTGGTGATGTTCAGGTAGCTCTCGGCCGCAGACTGGCCGCCGAGAGCGTGAGCCTCGTCGGCGATCATGACATGCAGAGCGTCCAGGTCAGGTTCGGCGTAGATCGCGACGCTGGTGAGCCCGGCGTCCCGGCAGGCACGAGCCACCCGGACCGCGATCTCGCCGCGGTTGGCGATGAGGACCTTGCGCACGAAATGGCTCCTTCCCGACTGCCAGGAGTCTAGTGATCCCGCCCAGTCGGACCTGCCGAAGGTCCGGGGCAGGGCGGACATGCTGCTGAGTCGGAACCAAGCAGTATGTTGTCGATGTAGTAGTTGTAGTAGAGTTAGATCGTGGCTGCGGTTCAGGAAGTAAGTGTGCGAGAAGCGGCGCAGCTCACGCGCCGATCCGAGGAGACGATCCGCCGCTGGATCTGGTCAGGAAGGCTTCCGGCTCGAAAGCGCGGCAATAGCTACCGCGTCGACATCGCCCAGCTCGAAGGGGTCGCCGTGATCTATGCTCCCGAATCCTCCGTTCCCGGCGCCGGGGAGGGCGGACTCGCGGTCTGGCTCGATAGCGTTGATCAGTGGAAGAGCGGCCGGTCAGGAGCTGTTAAGCCAACCGCAGCAGATCTAATAATCGAGGATCGCCATGCCCGTCGTTGACGCGTCCGTGGTCGTGGATCTGGTCGCACCGGACGTCGGCAGCGACGCTCCCGCCCGCCTGCTCTTCGGGAAATGGGCGGCGGCGGGGGTCGAGCCGGTCGCTCCTGGTTTGCTCTGGCTGGAGACGGCGAACGCCCTGCTGACCGGGATCCGCCGCGGCCGATGGGATGGCGCGACCGCCGATGCCGCCGCCGCCCTGCTCGACGCACTGCCGCTGCGCCGGGCCGACCTACCGCGCGACCAGGAACGGGCCTTCGAACTGGCCAGGCGCTACGACAACTGGCCGGTCTACGACATGCTCTACCTGGCGCTGGCAGAGCGCCTCGGGACCGAGTTCATCACCGCCGACGACAAGCTGCGCGCCCGCCTGGCCCACCTTGGCTGGGTGCGCGGGCCTGACGACGACTGAAGGTCCGCGGCCGTCTTGAGCCGCGAGCGAGCACCAGCCCAAACGGTGCCGGGCGCGCGCGGGCTAGCGCGGACGGGCACTGGCGCGCCAGCCGCCTGGGCGGGCAGCGACCGGCTCGCGCAGCAGCCGGGATCTGTCTGACCATCCGGAACGGCTCGCCCGCGCCGGTGCGGCAGCATCGGTCGGTGCGGTCCGGGCACGAGCACGAACGGCCAGAACGGCAACCAGGGCGGCAATCTCGGCTGCCGTCGGTTGACCCCGGACCACGGACAAGACGGGCGGCGCCAGCTGACCCGGCAGCGCGGCGGGGTCTGGCGAGGTCGGGGCCGGACTGGGCGTGGTGCCGACGGCGGCGCTGGGCGGAGCGCGGCGGGGTCTGGCGAGGTCGGGGCCGGACTGGGCGTGGTGCCGGCGGCGGCGCTGGGCGGCGCGGCGGGGTCGGGTGAGCCCGCGGCCGGGTCGGGCGTGCTGCCGGCGGCTGCGCTGGGCGGCGCGGCGGGGTCGGGTGAGCCCGCGGCCGGGTCGGGCGTGCTGCCGGCGGCTGCGCTGAGCGGCGCGGCTTGGCCGGATGGCGCGGCCAGAGCAGGTGCCATGCCTGGCCCGGGCGGTGCGGTAGGAGCCGGTGAGCCCGGGGCGGGACTGGGCGGCGGGCCGGCGGCTGCCCCGGGCGAGCCGTTATGCATGGAAAGACCTTGACGTTCCGGCGGTCACGGGGATGTCAGCCCTTCGACTTGCCGACGCCGACGCCGAACTGGCGGTGCACCCGGGCCCAGAACGCGTCCCGCAGCCACTCCCGCGCCTCCTGGTAGGAGCGCAGCGAGAGGCCGAGTTCCTTCTCGGCGTCGACCAGCAGTTCCTTGTCGATCACGGGTGGCAGGATCGGTCCGGGCAGCAGGTCGCGGATGTTGTCCTCGCCGCGGGTCAGGATCCACTTCTGTGCGACGTGCTCGCCAGCCTCCTCGACCCGCTCGCGGGACGGACCCAGTCTGGCGGCCGCGAGATGCGCGGCGCTGCCGTGCATGGCGCCGCTTTGGGCAGCGGCGCCGACCTTGCCGTGCGAGCGGAACGAATGCCGATCGCCGAACAACTGAGCGGGCGAGGGCGCGGTGACACCGCTGCCTGCCTGGAGGCCAGGTCCAGACCCTGACGCCTCTGACCGGGCCGCGGCGGATCCCGGCACCTGACCTGCCTGGGCAGCGTCGGCGCCAAGCTGAGGTGCGAAGTACGGCTCGATGAAGGCCCGCTCGAGCACGTCCACCGTGTCGGATTCCCAGACCAGGCGCTCGGCCTGGTTCGTGCCGTACGGCGGCTCGACTCCCCACAGGTGCACCCGGACGCCGAACGCCTGCGCCGCCTCCACCGCCGGGACCATGTCCTCGTCGCCGGCCACGAGCATCGCGTCGGTGATCGCCCGGTGCCTGGCCAGCGCCTCCATGTCGGCGCGGATCTGGGCGTCTACCCCCTTTTGCTGACCGCGCGCGTTCAGATTGCCAAGGCGCAGCTTCACCAGCGGCATCTGGGCGATCACCCGCTGGTCGAACGTGGGCACCCGGTCCCGTGCGGCGTCGTACCAGTAGACCCGCAGCAGTTCTCCTCTGACCTGCTCGTCCGCATGCTTGATCAGGCCCTGGATCAGCTTGTCAGCGTCGACCCGGTACTCCCGCCTAGATGACGCGCTGAACAGCAGCTCGCCTGCGGACGCGTAGATATACCCGACATCGACCATGATCGCGTATCGGGACAGCAGCGGCAGTGGTACCTCGGAGTCCGTCATTGTGCTCTGACTCTAGTCGGCGCTGGGGAGGGTGTCGTGGTGCGAGCGGCAATCGCCCGCGCTTGCCTGGGCCGGGCCGGCTCTGGCATGCCGTGAAGCGCGCAAGACCGGCTTACAACGGTATGTTCCCGTGTTTGCGCGGCGGCAACGTCTGGCGCTTGGTCCGCAGTGTGCGCAGCGCCCTGATCACCGCGGGGCGGGTTTCGGCTGGCCTGATCACCGCGTCCACGTAACCGCGTTCGGCCGCGACGTATGGATTCGTCAGGGTGTCCTCGTACTCGGTCGCCCGCGCTGCCCGGATCGAAGCCTGCTCCTGCGGACTGGCCGCGGCCGCGAGCTCGCGCCGGTACAGGATGTTCACCGCACCCTGGGCGCCCATAACCGCGATCTGCGCGGTCGGCCAGGCCAGGTTGACGTCGCCGCCCAGATGCTTGGAACCCATCACGACATAGGCGCCGCCATAGCCCTTCCGGGTGATCACAGTGATCTTGGGTACCGTGGCCTCGGCGTAGGCGTAGATCACCTTCGCCCCATGCCTGATGATCCCGCCCCACTCCTGGTCGGTGCCTGGCAGGAAGCCGGGCACGTCCACGAAGGTCAGGACCGGGATCCCGAACGCGTCGCAGGTGCGGACGAACCTGGCGGCCTTGTCCGACGCGTCGATGTCGAGACAGCCGGCGAAGTGCATCGGCTGATTCGCCACCACCCCGACCGACGCGCCTTCGACCCGGCCGAAGCCGACCACGATGTTCCGCGCGAAGTCGGCATGCACCTCGCAGAACTCGCCGTGATCGAGCACGTGCTCGATCACGGTGTGCATGTCGTACGGCTGATTCGGCGAGTCGGGGATCAGCGTGTCGAGCTCGGCGTCGGAGTCGGTCAGCTCGCAGATCGCCTCCGGGTCGGCGCCGGTGGGATACACCGGCGGATCATCCAGGTTGTTCGAAGGCAGGTAGGAAAGCAGCTCGCGGGCGAAGTCGAGGCAGTCCTGCTCGTCGGCGGCCTGGTAGTGCGCGACACCGGACTTGACGTTGTGCGCGTGCGCTCCGCCGAGGTCCTCGAAGCTGACCTCCTCGCCGGTCACCGTCTTGATCACATCGGGCCCGGTGATGAACATGTGCGAGGTCTGATCCACCATCAAGGTGAAGTCGGTGATGGCGGGGGAGTAGACCGCGCCGCCCGCGCAAGGGCCCATGATCAGCGAGATCTGCGGGATCACCCCGGAACTGATCACGTTCCGGTAGAAGATCTCGCCGAACAGGCCGAGCGCTACGACGCCCTCCTGGATCCTGGCCCCGCCGCCATCGTTGATGCCGATCACCGGGCAGCCGGTCTTGAGCGCGTGGTCCATCACCTTGACGATCTTGGTGCCGTAGACCTCGCCGAGCGACCCGCCGAAGATGGTGAAGTCCTGGCTGAACACGCAGACCGGGCGGCCGTCGATCGTGCCGCAGCCGGTGACCACACCGTCGCCGTAAGACCGGTTGGCCGCCATCCCGAAGTCGGTGGCCCGGTGCCTGGCCAGCTCGTCGAACTCCACGAAGGACCCCGGGTCCAGCAGGCCGTCGATCCGCTCGCGCGCGGTCATCTTGCCCTTGGCGTGCTGGCGCTCGACCGCGCGCGCAGAACCGTGGACCGCTTCGTGCCGCCGCTGTTCCAGATCCGCGATCTTGCCGGCGGTGGTGTGCACGTCGATCGGCGGGGCGCCGTCGGCTGCCGGGGTGGCGGCGGGTGCCGGGGTGCCGTCGGGTGCGGGCGTGCCGTCGGATGCCAGGTGGGACTGGTCGGCGTTGGCTGCGGGCTGGACCGCTTCGGTGGCCATGCCGGACAGGGTAGGCCAGGAGCAGCCGCTGGGCAGCGCCGGCGGTCCCGGTCGGGGTTCGGATGCCCCAGGTGCGGCCAGGTGGCCGACGGGCAGCACAATGGGCGGCATGTCGAACGCTGGGCATCGCGCCGCTGCCGCTGCCGCGGCTGGGCTGAGCGAGACGCGGCTGCGGGCAGCCGTCGTCACCCCAGGCGGTCTGTGGACCGATGTTCGGGTGCTTGAGACGACCGGCTCGACCAATGCCGACCTGCTGGCAGCGGTGGCGGACGGCGCCCTGGAGGGCGCGGTGCTCGCCGCTGAATCCCAGACGGCCGGCCGCGGCAGGCTGGGCCGCGACTGGCTGAGCCTGCCAGGGGCGGCGCTCACGTTCTCCGTCCTGCTCCGGCCGCGGTCGGTCCGGCCGGCCGCCCGCGGCTGGGTACCGCTGCTGGCCGGCGTCGCGGTCGCCACCGCGGTGCGCACCGCGACCGGCATCGAAGCCATCCTGAAGTGGCCGAATGACGTGCTGGTGGCCGGCGGCAAGCTGGCCGGAATCCTGGCTGAACAGACCGGCGACGCGATCGTGGTCGGCATCGGGATCAATGTGCTTGGTGGCGAGCAGGATCTGCCGGTGGCCACGGCAACCTCACTTGAGCTGCACGGAGCCGGGGAGATCAACCGGACTGACCTGCTCGCCGCGGTGCTGGGCGAGCTTGAGCGCTGGTACCTGCGCTGGCGCGGAACTGGAGCAGGGGACGCCGAATCCTGCGGTCTGCGGCAGCGGTACCTGCAGCTGTCCGCCACGGTCGGCCGCCAGGTCCAGGTATCCCTGCCAGGAGGCCAGCTGCTGTCCGGAACGGCACGTGACGTGGATGCTACCGGCCGGCTGATGGTGGCCACCGAGGACGGCCTGGTGCCGGTCAGCGCCGGGGACGTGATCCACGTCCGGTGATGCGGATCGCCCGATCCGCGCCCGCTGACGTGGCCTTAGGTCCGGCACTAGGTCCGGCAAGCTGCCCCGGTTGCCAGTTACGTGCCACCATGTGGCCTATGGCGATTCCGGATGGCCTGGCCGAGGGCGAGCAGTCCGTGCTGCGGCTGCATCCGCACGGCAAGACCATGTTGCGGCCGGCCGCCATCCTCGTGCTGATCCTGGCGGTGGCCGTCGCGGTGATCCTGGTCCTTCCGGCAAGCGCGACCGACGTGGCGCTGGTCAGGCTCGCGGTCGGGGTCGCGGCCCTGCTCGCTGCGCTGGTCTGGTTCGGTGTGCCGTTCCTGCGCTGGCGGTCGATCAGCTACGAGCTGACGACCCGGCGGCTCAGTCTGCGCGAGGGTGTCGTGACCAGGGTGGGCCGCGATTTCCCGCTGACCAGGATCAGCGACGTGTCGTTCTCGCAGGGGCCGGTCGACCGGTTGCTCGGCTGCGGCAGGCTGATCGTGGAGTCGGCGGGCGAGCACGGGCAGCTCATCCTCGATGCGATCCCTTCGGTCAAGATGGTGCAGGGAACGCTGTTTCAGCTGGTCGAGGATGAGCATGCCCGGCTAGGCAGACCTGAACGCCCAGAAGGCTAGCCCCACTCATCCTTGGTCCCTGGCGACGGCTGCTCAAGCAAGCCGGCATCCGGCAGCCGATCTGCCTGCACGGGGCGAACAGCGCTGGCCGGCTCAGTCCACGGGACCGGTGAAGAGGCAGAACGGGTGGCCCGCCGGGTCGAGCAGGACCCGGACGTGTCGCTGCGGCTGATGTTCGGCCCAAGGTGGCGCCGGCCTGCAGTGCCCAGGCGACGCTCTCCGGCAGATCCGCGACGGCGATGTCCAGGTGCAGCATCATCTGCTGCGCACCGGGTACCGGGGGCCAGACCGCGCACCGGGTACCGGGGGCCAGACCGGCGGCACGAAGTCCGGTTCCCACTGAATGGACAGCCCGCGCAGCCCGGTCCCACCAGCCGGTGGTCGCAGCATCGCCCAGCCATCCTCCGCCGGAAACCCTGGTCTGGCTGGGTACTCCTGCGTCACGGTCCAGCCGAGGAGCCGGTGGTAGAAGGCAGCCAGTGCTCGGGGATCCGCGGCTCCGAGCACCACTGACGAGACCCGCATGCGCGGTCGGTCCATGAGGAGTCCTCCCGGTTCAGCGTCGAGTGAGCAAGCGAACACCGGTCAAGGCGCCGGGCAGCGACCGGCCCGAGGCGATGAACGCGCTGGACACGGCCATGGCGCTCCGGCTGGCGCAGGTCGGCGGGGAGTAGCTGCCGATCTCCAGGTCCGCGTCGTCGTCCTGGCAGCCGCGGGAGAGCGTGCGTTCTGCGTAGGTGCTGATCTGAAGGAACGGGCCCGGATGAGCGATGCGGAGCTGATGGCTCAGCGGCTGGTGTTCCGGGCCGCATTCGGGTCGGTGCTGGCGCTGTCCTGCGACCTGATCGTGGAGCACGCCGCCGAGCACGCCCTGCCGTGGGCCGTGGCCGCGCTGGGCCCGGTTCCGGGCGATCCGCTGGACCGGCTGGACTGGCAGCGCCGGGCCAGCGTGATCGGCGCGTACCGCCAGCTGTACGGCTACCACCACCCGGCCGAGCCGATCGGGCCCGAGCCCGCCGTCGACACCCCGGACAAGCGCGCCGCCTGGCACGAGGCCTTCGCCGCCCTGCGCCCGGCCGGCGTCCCGGAGGTGCGCGGCCTGCCGGACGGGACGCTGCTGCACCTCCGCGACACCTACCCCATCGAAACGGGGTGGGCGCCCCCCTGGACCGGCACCAACCCGTTGACCATCCCCAGCGGGCCGCAGCCAACCGGCTCGCAGCCACGGCGGCGACGCTCCAGCGGCTGGACACCGAGCTTGACCAGCCAGTCCACCCCAGCCCGCTCGGCGACTGGGTCAGCGACAGCGCGATGCACTGGCCGTCCGAGGTTGGCTGCACGTCGGCGGGGGTCAGGTCGGGCTGCGACCCGTTGACGAGGGGGCGTAACCCTTGATGAACGTCCCCGACGACGCGGCTGGCGCCCTGGCTGCGGTCGCAGAAGCCGACGCGGCCAGGCTGGACAGCCGCGTGATCACGCTGACCGGCAGCCCAGGACGAGACGACCGCCGCTGACGCCGTCGGCGGTGACCGCCATCTTCGCCAGCAGCGCCGGACTGCGGAACGACACGCACATCACCAACTGGCCCAGCTCGATCATGCTGGTCGATGCAGCGAGCGCGGCCACGATGGTCCAGCCCTCGTGGATGGCCTCGGCGGGCCTGCCCGCCGGGCCGGACAGGAAATGGTCGCAGACCCACAGCGAATCCAGCCCGACCGCCTCGGCGTGGGCCGCGAACGCGTGCATCTCGCGCCAGGTGGGCAGCCGACCCGGCCCATCCGACGCCCCGAACGGCACCGTCACGCCGATCCTCATCGACGCGAGAGCCTAGCGCTCATACCGCCACACCGCGATCCCGCCGTGAAGGCAGCGCTGCTCGTGACGAAACAAGAATGCCACCGAGCCGACGTCAGCGACATGGACCAGGCGTCGACCCGCTTCGCCGGCGGCGTCGACCTCTCACGCAGAAGAGTGCGATCGCATCTCGCTACGCCCTGCCCGCGCCTCGACGGTGGGGAGAGCAGAATGCGACCATGACTGAGCGGTCACTCGTCAACCTCGCCGAGTCCGCGGCGGACGAACTCGCCCTTCGTCTCCGCATTCCTTGCGACATCGTGGACGTCCACCGATTTAACAACTCTCGCGCAAGGATCTACTCAAGTCGAAGGTTTCATTCAGTTCGTCGAGGACCTGGCCGAACAGGCCCTCTTGGAGGCTGGAGTACCGGCGGAGAAAGTCCCTACCTTGCCAGAGCCGCAACGCAGCGGGATTTCGCTGAGCGGGCTACCTTCGTTGCCGAACCGCGACCGCCTCGCTGGACGTCAACGCAACGTGTAGGGGATCCGAGGTCGCCTAGGGTGATCCGAGGTCGCACACACGAGCGGCCCCAGTCTTGCATCCATGAGCCGCGGCCTATGTTCTCCTCGCGGCATGAGCGGATGATGGTACAGCGATCTGCGAGACTGGCGCGGCCTTATGCCGCGCCAGCTCAACAGTGACCGCTCCTGGTTTATGTCAGCTGACAACCGTAAGTCGAAGTTCCGTCGTCAGGGGTGTAGCAGGTCCATGACGCGCTTGATCCCGTGACCTTCTGGAAGCCGTCTGGGGTGTACTTCCAGTTACTCGGAGATCCACCGCACCCTACATGGACCGTCCACGAACCTGAGATTCCTGCGCGGGAGTAGTGAGCGTAATAACCGACTCCTGCAGCAGACCAACTGGCGAAGCCGGAACCGCCGCTGGCCTGAATCCAGACTCCTTCGACATTCAGTTCATCCACGCACGTCACGTAGCCGCTGACCGTCGTCGACGCCTGGGCCGCCGGGGCCAGAGCCAGACTGCCCCCGGCAGCGAGTACGCCCGTAGCGGCGAGGGCACTGGCGCGGCTGATCCTACCCGCGACGAGTCGGGATCGCATTCGGAGGCGACGTTGCAGCGGGTTCCTGGGAAGGTTCCCGAGATGGTCTGTGAGGTTCATGACTGCTGGTTTCCTTTCCGTGGTCGCCCCATCAGGCGCCGGGCCTTCGCAGGCCCTGATCTCCCCTCCACCAGGGCTCAATCCCTGACCAGGGCAGCACCGCCAGGCCGGTATCTCGTTGCCGAGACTGCGCCGGAGGGTCCTTCGCCGATCTGAGCTGTTACTCAGAATGGCCGGCTCGGCGCCGGGGCCTCGGAAATCCCGGACAGGCCCGGACGCCGTCGGACGGCCTGCAGGGCAGTGATCGCACTGAGGGCATGATCTTGAACCCGTGCGGCAAGACGCAATGCGTGGCTGGAGTGATCAGGCTTCATGAAGTGTCTGCTGAAATTTCAGCGCTTCCGCAAGCGGATGCGCCATAGAAAATGATCAGTAGAAACGGGTTCCCAGCGGTCACAGGAGTCCCAGGAACATTGGTCGTCTGGTCCTCCCGACGGGCGTCGTGGCTAAGCTGGCGAAGGATTCGCAATATCCTTCTTGGGAGGGATCATTTGGACCGAGAGGTCGGTGATGTTCCGCTGGCCGTCGATGTCGGCAGCCAGGAGGATCTGGCGCGTGCGTTGCGGCAGCTGCGCCGACGACATGCTCGGCGGCACGGATATACCGAGTTGACCTACCGCGAGCTTGCCGCGCGAAGCGGCTATGCGCACGGCGTGATCGGCGATTACTTCACCGGAAAGATCCTGCCGTCTACTGACAGGCTCGACGTCCTTGTTGCCTTGCTCGGCGCGACGGGTGAAGAGCAGAGGGCGTTTGCGACCGTGCGCGATCGGATTGATGAACGTCGCCGACAGCCCGCCGCGGTCAGGACGACTGCCGACTCACGAGCGACGTCCTTCTCTGCATCTCGGAGCCAGTCGGCGGGTGGTGTGGGACAGCAGGAACCGGCGGAGGCGGCTGCTCAGGATCGTGTCCCGGTGAGCGAGCGGTCGATCCGTGGCGCCCGGACTAACGGTGCTGCGGCGGCGACGCGGACATTGCCGCGTGATATAGCGTCGTTTACCGGCCGGGTGGCCGAGCTGCGGCAACTGGAGGGCGCGGAGTTCCCCGACGGGGTGGTCGGAATCCACGTGATCGTCGGGATGGCAGGGATCGGAAAGAC
>Ga0208565_1000050_pt1 | contig 110454 bp, 99 predicted proteins | sample Sb_taG_7_FD_187706 | JGI IMG/M metagenome (GOLD analysis project Ga0208565, IMG submission 187706) | Peat soil microbial communities from Weissenstadt, Germany - Sb_50d_2_FS metaG (SPAdes) (version 2) | ecosystem: Environmental > Terrestrial > Soil > Wetlands > Peat | place: Germany... | reverse complement strand
CCACCGTGCTGCCCGCGCTCTTCGGCATCATGCTCGCGTGTGTCAACGCCGGAGGGCGAATCACTTACGTTCCGTTGGAGGGTGCCGATACCCGCCTCGGTAGGGGATGCCTTAGAATCATCATAGCTTCAGATTTATGAGGATAGCGAAATGATCCCGGGGGTCCGCGCGAGCCTTGCGGTCGATCGGAGCCCGGAGGAGGTGCGCGAACTCCTGGACCGGAAGGGCTGGCCGTGGCTTGGGAGGAGGGGATCCCTGGGATCGCGTGAGGTCCGCCTCGACGGCAACCCATTTCGCGAATTCACGCTGCGGGTGTTCGCGAGGGATCTTGGCCCGTCGCGCGTGCGGACATGGCGATTGCTGCTCGAGGAATTCGAGGACGCCTCGACGGCGCACGCCATTCTCGAACTGGAGCTGACTGTTCGGCCACTGGGTGGGGGCTCGAGTTGGCTCAGCGTGGGCGGCATGTTCTCGCCCATGATGTTTGACGGGCGCGACGGCCTGATTGGACAAGCGATGACTCGTCGAATCGCTAATGAGCATACGCGGGCGCTGCTGGAGCAGGTCGCCACGATGCTCGAGGGAGCGGCGTTGGTCGGCAAGCCGACGAAGGGGGCTGCTCAGGGCCGGCATCCAGCGAGCGGCAAGCGGGTCACGACAAGGAGCCGAAAGCGCTCGGCACACTCTAAGAATCAGTAATGGCGATGGGCAGGTCAGGTCGGATGCGATCGAGCCGCAGCCACCTCCTCTATAGCGGCTCATCGAGACAGAGCTTGCGCGCTGCGGGCCGCTAAACACCATCCCGGTGATGCCTGGTCAGGTGCTGAAGGTGTCGGGGGACGACAGCTGATACGACCGACGGTTCGGGAGGTGTGAACATGCTTGCCACACGTGCGCCAGACCTCACTTCCTGCGCAACGTGGCCAGCGCCGTGCCCAAGCTGCACGCGCCGGCGGTGCTCGCGGTGGTGAAGTCAATCTTCCTGCAGCCGACTCGTGAGACTGCACGCGACGCGGTGCACCATGCGCTCAACGTCTTGGAGCCGCGTTTTCCGACAGTGGCAGCCAAGCTGCGCGCAGCCGAGGCCGATGTGCTCGCCTACCTGGATTTCCCCGTTGACCACTGGCGCTCGATCTCCTCGACCAACGCCATCGAGCGCGTCAACGCGGAGCTCGACCGCCGCGCCAAAGTGGTCGGCATCTTTCCCAACACAGCCTCACTGCTGCGCCTGTTCACCGCAGTGCTCCAGGACCAGCACGACGAATGGCAGGACGGCCGCCGGCATTTCAGTCAGCAGTCGATGGCTCGCGTCATGCACCCCGACGGTTCGCCCCTGCTCACCAACCCGCTCACGGAGGGACTGGTCGCGTAGCTCACCGACGTTGTGAGAACTCCACCGAATTCACACCACTACCTGGGACTTGACCAAGAGACGTTCCGACAAGTGTCTAGGGAGAGCCTCGATGGCCACCCGAGCGTGCAATTGGCACACGAGAGCGACCTACCGAAAGTGCCGCCCGAAATCCTGTCCGACGCGGGAAACCGACGGTGCTCCGGACGGCGCTAACCGAGCGTTACACTTCTGCGGCAGGTAGTAGACGTCGCACGAGGGTCCGCGCTGTTCGCGTTCGGTGCAGTGGAGCCGGTTGAGCGCCGAGGCCTGCGCGACCGGCACCTGTGACTGGAGGTTCTAATGCTCCGTTCCGCTGTCGTTGCCGTCGCCGCTGCCGGCCTGGCCGCGATGGTCCCGGCCGCCACTCCACTGGCGGCGACGCTCACGCTGACCGGGCAGCGCGCGGAACTGACTGGAGCGCTCGGGTACGAGGGCGGCCCCTATCCGGGTGGCTTCCATCCGACCTCCGGATCCGTCGAGGTGTCCTTCTTCTCCCAACCCCTCATGCTCAACGAGGAGGTCGGTCGGTCCGGACACTTCAGCATCCCGCTCTCGCCGGGCAGGTACACAGTGACCGGCTGCGGCCCCTCGGCATCGGACGGCTCGGCGAGCCGGCTGTGCAGCACGCCGAAGACCATCACCCTGACATCGGGCGAGGTGCGCCACATCGAGCTGGTCTGGGCTTACGCTCCCTGAGCTGGCACGCCCGGCAGCAACGGCGGCAAGGTGCCTCCTGGGAGCGGCGTGTTGTCAGTTGCACGAGGATGAGCCTACTCGGCCACTCCAGCGTGCAATAAACACACTCGAATTGAACTTGGCATCGGCCCCATGGATCTTGTTGTCAACGTTGAAATCACGCCGAGGGGCACGTAGCCGGGCCGCCCAACCGCTTACCTCGATCCAACTCCCGGCCCGCCACGCGCAGCGAGTTGGACGTCGACCAGAATCACTTCCGATTGGGCCAGAGTCCAGAACCCGGGACAGCCTCCGCCAACCTCTCGAAGGGGCTCCGTTCAGGCGCTCGGAGCGCCGCCGTTACATGACCGCCTTCCGCCTACACGATACTGAGTTTCATGTAGACTCCGGTCTCATGAAGCTTGCGCTTCCTCCCTCTACCTCGCAGCTGGCGCGGATGGCGGTGCTGGGGCTCGGCGTGATGCTGGTGGTGGCCGCCTGCGGTTCGACGAACAGCCCCGCGGCTGCCGGGACCATCGCGGTCGTCGCAGCAGAGAATGAATACGGGAACGTAGCCGCGCAGATCGGTGGAGCGGACGTATCGGTCACCTCGGTGGAGAGCAATCCCAACACGGACCCGCACACCTATGAGGTGAGCCCGAACGTGGCGCTGGAGGTCGGTTCCGCCCAGGTGGTCATCCAGAACGGCATCGGCTATGACGATTTCATGACCAAGATCGAGTCGGCCTCACCGAACCAGGCGCGCAGGGTCGTCAACGTTCAACACCTCCTGGGGCTGCCGGACACCACGCCGAACCCGCACCTCTGGTACGCACCGACGACGATGCCGAAGGTTGCCACTGCCCTGGCTGCCGACTACGCGGCACTGCAGCCCGTCCATGCTGCGTACTTCAAAGCCAACGCAGCGACGTTCATCACGTCGTTGGGGCCCTGGTTGCAGGCGATCGCGAATTTCAAAGCGCAGTACGCGGGAACCCCGGTCGCCACCACGGAACCGGTGGCCGACTACATGCTCGAAGCGGCTGGAGCCGACAACCTGACGCCGTACGCGTTTCAGGCGGACATCATGAACGGCGTCGACCCCGCCCCCGAGTACGTGTCACTCCAGACAAGCCTGTTCACGCAGCACAAGGTCAAGGTGTTCGTCTACAACCAGCAGGTGACGGACACACTCACCCAGAGCTTCATCACGTCGGCGCACGATGCCGGCGTCCCGGTCATCGGTGTGTACGAGACGATGCCGACCCCCGGGTTCACATATCAATCATGGATGCTCGCCGAGGTGAACGCGCTGCAGAAGGCGGTCGCCGACGGTATTTCGACTCAAAGCTTGTAACCGTGCAGGGTCGCGCCGCGAACGCGTCCTCCGGAGGCTACCGCGGGAACGGAACCGACTCGGCAGCGCCTCCCCGACCTGCCATGGAAGTCACGGTGCCGGAGACGAATTCCTTGAGTACGAGTCTCAGGCTGAGGGGTCGTCGCTGCTGATGTCGCCGACGAGTTGGAACCTCGATCTCGCGATTCATCTCAGTCGCTTCCATGATCGGGCGACCGTTAAGAGGATGCAATCCGTCGAGGCCTACCCGTCCGGTGAGGTCGGCCTTGCGCACCCAGCGTGCAATTACACACGGGAGCCGGCCGTTATTGACCGGGCTCAAAGTCTTGCACCCTCGCTCGCAGCATGCTCGTAGTCGACGGAGGGTCGTCGGACACGGTGCCTGTTTACCCGGCTCGTGCGCGCGAAGTGTCTTCCTTGTCGTCCTCGCTGCCGTCCGTTGCCCGCTGCCAGTGTCCGGGCGCGAAGACTGCAATTGGGCCGCCGTCGGGGTTGGAGATGGTGAGATGCCCGTCGTGAACGTTCATCACCTTTCCCGACTGAAAAATATATCGATTGTCCACAGTGACCATGACGATCGCCTCGCGTCCGGCGAATGCCTTGGGCACATCCGCGACACTGCTCCGCGACGCTCGCATCATCCTCCGCCCCTGGTATCGCCCGTGGCCGTGTCGTCCTCTGAAGGCTCCCGCCCACGTACCAGACGGCTGACCTCCTCCGGAGAATCGCCAGAACTGACGACCTTGGTCACATCGAGATCATTGCGATGGTCCCTGTTCAACTGGAGCACCGACGGCCAAGCTCGGAGCAAGACAGTCGCGGGCACCTGGGGGCACTCCGATGGCCTGGCTACGGTGGCGGCAGCACAAGGCGGACAGGGCCGAGAGCCTATCGATCCGAACATACCTCGCTCGACGGGACGGGCACCTTGCACTCTACGAGATCATCGTCGATGCCAGGCGCCGCGCGGACGCCCATTGGCGTTTGGATGTGGCTCTCGAACACATCCCTGCCCATCCCGCCGCGGTATCCGATGTGATCGGATGAGTTGACCAGGTGTCGTGATGGGTGGTGGCTTCTCTTTGGGACGCATCGCGGGGGTGGAGATCAGGCTCAACTGGAGCCTACTCGTCATCTTCTGGCTCATCGTGCTGAGCCTAGCCATGGTGGTCTTCCCGCAGAGTGTCGCCTCGCAGCCGGCTTGGCTTGACTGGCTGCTGGCGTTGATCGCTACGGTCCTCTTCTACGCATCGCTGCTCGCCCATGAGCTCGCCCATGCGATCGTCGCGCGAGGCAAAGGTGTGGCCGTGGAGGGGATCACGTTGTGGCTCTTCGGTGGCGTTGCCCAGCTCCACGGCGAGGTGGCGACCCCGGGCGACGAGGTCAGGATCACCGGGATCGGACCCGTGGTGACCGTGGTCCTCGCGGTGGCGTTCGGCGCCATCGCCTTCGGGCTCGGATCCCTTGGGGCCGGTGAGGCGCTCGTGCTCGTCCCGGTCTGGCTGGCGCTCATGAACGTCCTCCTGGGCGTCTTCAATCTCGTTCCCGCGCTTCCGCTCGATGGCGGACGCCTCCTCCACGCGTTCCTTTGGAAACGCAGCGGGGACCGTGCGCGCGCCACAGCGACGGCCGCGCGCACTGGGCGCGTGTTCGGCATCATCCTCATCGCCTTCGGCGTCCTCGAGTTCTTCATCTACGCCGCGCTCGGAGGACTGTGGTTTGTCTTTCTGGGGTGGTTCATTGTCGCTGCCTCGCACGCTGAGGAAACGCAGACACAGCTCGGCACGGCTCTGATCGGGGTTCGCGTCCGCGATGTGATGTCTCCGGACCCGGTCATCGCCCCTAACTGGATCACCGTCGATGCCTTCCTGCACGACTACGTGCTCACCCACCGGGTCAGTTGCTTCCCCGTCCATGATCTGGACGGCCGCCTGACCGGGACCGTGAGCCTTCGCCGCCTCGGTCTCGTGCCCAGGGCCGAGCGGGGCACGGTGCGCGTGAAGGACATCGCCACCCCGCTGGACCGTGTCCCCCGCACGGCTCCCGACGAGCTGATCCTCGAGCTCTTGCCGCGGATGCAGCAGAGTGACAATGGTCGCGCGCTCGTCTACGACGAGGGCAGGTTGGTGGGGATCGTCTCGCCCTCCGACATCACACGGGCGATGACCCTAGCCGGCCTCAGTGACCAGCCACGAGCCGCGTGATGGTATAGGGCTCACAAGGCTAGCTCAGGTTGTCGGCCGCGCCCTCCCGGTCTCCGTCAGGTCGCAGCAAACATGCCCGCCCGTGCCTTGCATGGCGCTGCATAAGTGCGAGACCTGTGACGCAGCGAGGTTGGCCGCTCCGGAGCCCCGTCAGCGGACCCTTGACGCGTACCACGTAGCACGTCACCCTGGGCCAGGCGAGCATCCGCCAATGATGCTCCTATGCCTTTGCAAGCCCCTGCAGAGGTGTGCCTGCATCGACCAGGGCGTGGAAGACTTCGCGAGCGACGTAGCGCTTCAGGCAGCGGATGATGTCGCGCTTCGCCATGCCCTGAGCGGTGCGCCGAGCAACGTACGACTGGGTGCGCTCGTCGCAGGTCAAGCGGACCATGACGATGCGCCAGAGCGCGTTATTCGCGATGCGATCACCGCCGCGGTTGAGCCGGTGGCGGTTCGTCTTGCCGGAGGACGCGGGAACTGGTGAGACGCCGCACAGGCTGGCAAAGGCTGCGTCGCTGCGAAGCCGTTCCGGGTTGTCGCCGGCTGCCACAAGCAGCGCGCCGGCCACATCGGAGCCCACACCCTTGAGCGTTGTGAGGGCGGGAGCGGCTTCGACGGTCAGGCGGTCGAGCTCGCGATCCAGCGCGTTGAGCTCCGCAGTGAATCCCTGGTGTCGAATCGCCAGCGAGCGTAGCGCCATCTTGGCCGCGGCAGTCGGCGTGCCGATTAGACCCGGTCGTGCATTGGCGCTGACGGCGACCAGGCCCGTGGAGTTGAGCTGTCGCAGGTGCGACCTCAGTTCGTCCGGTGCGGTGACGACCAGAGCCTTCATCTGGTTGATGGTCTGGGTGCGCATCTTGACCGCTGATCGGCGAGCGACCCGAAGCGTGCGGATCATGCCAACGCGATCGTGGTCAGCCTTGGCAAGGCCAGCGTCACGGCCCGCCAACACTGAGCGAGCAGCGGCTTCGGCGTCGAGGGGATCGGACTTGCCATGTGCGCGCCGGGACCGACGGTCAGGACGGTTGATCTCTGCGACACGGCAGCCGGCAGCGGTGAGAAAACGTGCCAGTCCGGCGCCGTACGCGCCCGTGCCTTCAACGCCAAAGGCAACGTTCGAGTCGAAGTCGCGTGACCAGCTGAGCAGCCTACTGTAGCCACTGCGCGTGGTCGGCACCTCGAGCCGCCCCACAACGCGACCGAGCGAATCCAGCGCGGCTGCGACGTGCGTGTCGGCGTGCGTATCCACACCAACCACGACTCCGGCATGGCTCAGCGCCATGTTGACGTGCGTCATCTCGTCCCCGTATTTGCACTGTGGCTAAGGCGCTGGCGTCGGGGAATACGGACAGTACTGAGATGAGCCGACCTGGGCTCGCTCCTATGAAGTCACGCCCCTAAGCTGGCGCCGGGAACGACCTCCCGCTTGCGGATCGACAGATCATTAGGAAGGCAATACGCCGGTCCCTTTTAGCAGGGTGTTGATTTTCGCCCCCTGAGCGGGCCTCGACAGGGTGACGCGGGTATGCGAGTCTTGGGCAGCTCATTCAGCTTGTGGAGATTCAGCATGCGTGGCACCACCACCCGGCAAGTGACGATGTTGTCCACGCTGACCACGGACAGCCTGATCCCGCCCGAACACCCGATCCGCCGGATCAAGCCGGTGGTTGCAGCGGTCCTGGCCGATTTGGAGCCGGAGTTCGACGCCATGTACGCCCGCACCGGCCGGCAGAGCGTGCCTCCGGAGCAGCTGCTCAAGGCGACGGTGCTCATGGCCCTGTACTCGATCCGCAGCGAGCGCCAGTTCTGCGAGCGACTCCGCTACGACCTGCTCTTCAAGTTCTTTCTTGACCTCAACGTCGACGACGAGGGCTTTGACCACAGCACCTTCAGCCGCAATCGGGAGCGGTTGCTGAGCCACGAGGTCGCCGATCGCTTCTTTGCGGCGGTGGTGCGCCAGGCGCACCTGCGCCGCTACCTGTCGGGCGAGCACTTCAGCGTCGACGGCACCCTGCTCGAAGCCTGGGCCTCGCACAAGAGCTTTCGGCCCAAGGACGACGGCGGCAATGGTGACCCGCCGGCGCCGGGACGGAACGCCGAGGTGAATTACCACGGCGAGCGGCGGAGCAACGAGACCCACGAGTCCACCACCGATCCCGAGGCGCGCCTGGCTCGCAAAAGCAGCGGCGTGGCCGCCAAGCTCAGTTATGCCGGTCACCTGCTCATGGAGCATCGCCACGCGCTGATTGCCGATATGGAGCTGACCGCAGCCACGGGCTACGCGGAACGGGAGACCGCGCTGACGCTCTTGCGGCGATTGCCGCAACGAGCCCGGCGGCGCACGGTCGCCGGTGACAAGGGCTACGACACCAGGGATTTCGTCGCCGGCTGTCGCGAGCTGGGCGTGACCCCGCACGTGTCCCAGAACACCACCAACCGTTGCAGCGCGATCGACGCACGAACCACGCGACATCCCGGCCACGTGATCAGCCTGCGCATCCGCAAGCGCATCGAGGAACCCTTCGGCTGGATGAAGACGGTCGCCGGTGGACGCAAGCTGCGCTACGTCGGCCTGCAGCGCAACCGAGCCTGGTTCCTGATGACCGGAGCGGTGTACAACCTCATCCGGATCACCGCCCTGGACGCCCAGACCGCCTAATCTGAGGCCCGATGGGCCTCGCATCAGGGCATTGCGGGCTCGAACACGCAGGAGATCCCAACCCCGGCAACGGCTTCGCCGACTTCGACTACGCCGGCGCTCCCGGCGGGCAGAACATCAACACCCTGCTAAGGGCTGGTGGCAGTCTCACAGCTGGTCGATGCAGTGGACGAAGGCTGCGATGAGGATCCCCCACGAGACTCCGCCGAGGAAGAGGATCAGCGCTTCGGCGGCCTCCACTCCGATGACCGCCGCCAGCCACTGGCCGAGGCGTTTCAGTGAGTACCCGGAGATGAGGGTCAGCGCGGCCTTCACCGGTTCGGGCAGGGATGTGTAGTACGTGACGAGTGTCTTGACATTGTCGGCCCCCATCTTGTTGACCAGGGCGACGATGTCATCCACTGTGCCGCCGACAGTGTTGACGTAGCAGTTTCCAAAGTCTTCAGCAGACATTGCGATCCTCCCAAACGATGAGGTCTCAGGTCTAGGCCTGAGCGGCTTGAGCTGCGGTTGCGCAGCATTGCTGGGCGGCGGCGAGCCATTGCGAAACCGATCCCTGGGCGGAATCGAATGCGTTGAGCAATCCTGTCAATGCGGGCGCAACGTTTACCGACGAATCGGCGAGCACGATCGCCCCGGGATCACCGGAGTCATACGTAGCCGCGTCGAGCCCTGCCTGTGAATGCGGGTCGAGCGACTGGTACCACTGCACCGCGTAGTCGATCGCCTGCCGCAACGTTTCCTGGTCCGGAAGCTGGCTCGCATCGAGGCTCAGCCCGTACTGGGACATGCACTGGACGAAGTCGTCGGCGAAAGCCATGGTTCCTCTCCTCCAGATGTGATCTCCGGCGCTGCCGGCCGGCGCGATGCCGCAAGCATATTCGCGTCGCCGTGGTGTTGTCGAGAACCGTCTAATGCTTGGCGAAGAACTCGATGTCCGTGATCGACACGGCGTTCCCGCTCGTCGAGGTGTAGACCGACATGATCTGAATCGTCACACCGGTGATGCCGTTTGCCCCGCTGAGCGTGAACGTCTGCTGCTTGTTGGTATCGGCGAGCGTGACGTCCTGCGAGCCGCCGTTGGAGAAGACGATGTGGACCAGCTTCGGACGGGGTTCGGCACGGTAGTTGTCGGCGTCGCCGGAGATGAACAGGATCGCGGTCACGTTCGCCGCCTGGGGAAATCCGACGGCGAGCTTCGGGTGCGGATCCTGCGCGAGAGGCGCTGCCCAGTACGTGTTGATATAGGCGTCGGTCGCGCGATCACCGTTGTGCCCCGGGGCCGCGGAACTGGCCTGCACCGACGACGCCTGCAGGGGGACGGGCGTGCCGGTAGTGCCGTTGAAGCTCTGGACGACGGTGTTCACCTGGGAGTTCACCGCATCGCGAACCGGTGGGACGGCCCCGTAGACGATCCCGCCGACCAGGATCAACACCAGCACGACGTTGCGGACGATGCGCAGGACAGCGCCGAAGTCGACGCCGGCGCCAGCCCGGCCGCGGGGGCGTTCCCCCGCGGCGAGCACCTTCGGCTTGCGGCGCGGAATGATGCGCCGGTACCAGGGTGTCGACGCGACCGTGGCGGTGGCGAGGGACTGGCCGCACCTGCTGCAGAACTTCCGCACCGGCTCGTTTCCCTCGCCGCACTGACCGCAGATCAGATCGCCCGAGTTCAGCTGCTTCGAGGGCGGAGCAGGGGCAGGCTTGGGTGGCAGGCGAGTACGAAGCTCCGCAGGCTGGACGGCTCCCGGCTGCGCTGCCGGCTGGACGGGCACCGGTGCTCCCGGTGCAGCCGCCGGGGCAGCGGTCGGAGACACGGGGGAGCCCGACGGTGAAGCCGGTTCCGGGGTCACCCGGATCACCGTGGGGAGCGGCGTCCGAGCCGGGAGGGTGGGCGGAGGAAGGCTTGGCGCGGGCAGCGACGGGGCGATGCCACCCGATGGGGGTCCCGCCGGCGGGCCGGCATCCGAGGCCGGCGATGCTTGAGGGGGCGCGGTCGTGCCTGCAGCTGATCCCCCGGGCGGGGAGAGTCCGGGCGCTGTGGCTCCCATCGGCGGTCCGCCACCGGGAGGGGCTCCCATGGGTGGGCCGGAGCCGGGAGGGGCTCCCATCGGTGGGCCGCCGCCAGGAGGAGCTCCCATCGGTGGGCCGCCGAGTGCACCGGGAAGTGGCAGCGGCGTGCCCGCCGCCGGGTTCCCAGGCAGTGGCAATGGTGCCCCCGGGAGCGGGAGTGGCGCGGCCCCGGGGGGCCGGCCGGGGAGCGGAAGCGGTTGCCCTGGGCCGAGAGGACGCGGGCCGCCGGGCGGCCCGCCCAGTGGCGGCCCACCGAGTGGCGGCCCACCGAGTGGACCGGGCGCACCTAGACCGGGCCTCGGTCCCATTCCCGGTGCACCCATCGGCATCCCTGGGATGTTCGCCGGGCGCTCGATCGTCTCCTTCTTGGGGACGCCGATCGAGGTCAGCGACTGAACGGTCGCCATGAACCCGCGCCGGCCCGGCTCGGGCTCCGCCGGTTCCGAACCCTGAGGTGCAGGCTCAGGAGCGGGGGGTGTCACCTTCTCCCCCGTCCATTCCAGGAATGCACCACACGAGCCGCAGAACGTGTCGGCGTCAGTGTTGTTGAAGCCGCACTTCTTGCAGACAATCATTGACCGCCACTCAACCTCCGGTCGCGATCTCCAGCGCGTGGATGACGTGCGCGGGTTTCGACGCGCTCACCAAACGATCGAGCGCACGCGTGTCGATGCCCGCAACGTCGTCCACATAGATGCGTATTGTCATACGTGGCTCTGCCTGACCGGGCAGGTCTGCGCCACTTTGCGCGGACCAGGCAACCCCGCCGGACTCGACGATCTCGACACGACCGCCCGTGATCAGCTCGAGGTGGGCGCGAAGACCGCCGACGGTGCCTCGCACGCGGTAGATCTCCACGGCGCGGCGCACGAGCGCGCGGCGGCGCTGCTCCGGCCACGCCTCGTCGAGCTCGGTCCCGACCCAGCCGGCGAGCCAGGCCAGGAAATCGCCGGGGCCGAGATCGGGGTCGATGTAGGAATCGAGGTTGTCGAGGGAGGCGAAGATCGGGCTGAGGACGTCGTCGAGGCCGGCGGTGAGCGCCTGGGCGAACGGATCCTCCTGGTAGACCGCCGGGAGGTGGGCACCGAGCGCGTGCGGAGTCGGAAGCCCCGGAACCAGTGCCCTCGCGCTGGTCACGCCGGCTCGACCCGCACCTGATGCTCGTATGAGAACACCAGCGAGTTCGAGGCGACCTCGAGCCGCTGTGTCGCCTGACCCCGGCTTCCCGTTATCGGGTCCGCGCCGAAGATGCGCACGTCCTCAACCAGCTCGACACCGGGGACCGCCTGCAGGATCGAGAAGATCTCCCCGGACTGGACAGGCCTGCCGAACGGCCAGCCATGCCCGTCGGGTCCGCCGGTGATCGGGTTCAGGTGCCGGAACAGCGCTTCCAGGGCGGCCGCTTCCACGCGGCTGACCGCGGCACGAGGACGCGAGCGAAGGCGCGCAACCACGGTGACGCCCTGGTACAGCGGTGGTTCGATCAAAACGCGCGTGCCGACCAGCCGGCAGGTGTCGAGGCGCTCGCTGATCGCCTGGAGTGTCTCATCGCCCGGGATCAGCTGCTCGAAGCGCAGCTTCCCAAGCTCGTCGGGCGCGGCGGGAACGACCAGGATCCGCACCGAGCCCGCCTCCAGTCCCTCGCCGGCCGCAAGGCAGCGCACCCGCGCGACCTCCGGTGCCGCCTCGCGGGAGAGCTGCTCGAAGTCCTCAGCCGTCACCGCCCTGGCGCGGGTTCGAAGAAGGATCGGGCCGCGGCGCTTGGCATTCTCGAGGTCCTCGCCGTCCACGCCGCCCAGGGCCGCGCGGCGGTTCTCCACGCGGGCCACGTAGGGGATCGACGACTTCAACACCGAGATCGCCCCCTTGTTCACGTTGCCGCGCCTCCCGCCACCGGTTGCATAGGAGCGGAGGCGGAGCTGCTCGCCCTTCGCAGGGGTGCGCCCGTAGCTGCGAATCGACCCGTCCTGCTGCCGTACGGCCGGGCCGAGGAGCACCTCTCCGGCGGCGGCGTCGAGCACGAAACACGGGTCGTCCGGCCCCGAGGCCGCAAAGTCCTTCACCTCCTGCCAGGGGACCCAGCCCTCATCCGAGCTCACCTCGACCTCGGGTGCGCCCGCACCCGCGAGGACCGGTGCCCGCCGCACGGTGAAGCGCTGGCCAGCGGTCCCGTCGGAAACCCCGAGCAGCTCTTCGGAAACGATCTCGGCGTTGACGCCGTCCACCGTGCCGCCGATGGTGGCGGCGTCGACGCTGTTGATCTGCGGCGACGCCGTGTATGCGGGCTGACCCGATTCCGGGGTGGTGACCCTGGCGCGAATCCACCCGGCACGACGTCCGTCCATGAGGGTCGCAAGGTGCTCCCTGCCCACGTGGAGCACCACATCCCCGTCTCGGTTCAGTCCGCCGGTCCCGTCGTAATCGATTTCGCACTCGTGCCAGGTCTCGCCGTCCCATGCCTCCCACACCAGGGGTGGGTGGCTGGGATCGACGCCGACGCCCTCGATCTTGCATTGCAATCGGAGGCGGATCGCACACCGGGGAACGCCGTCGGTGAGCCCGATCACGAGCGCGTCGCCCGGCTTGGGGATGGTGGCAAAGGCGGGGAATCCGGTGCCGCGTTGGAGCCCCTCGGTCCTGTCAACCCGGTCCTCCGAGGCCGCTGCCTGTGTGGCCACCGAAGCCATGGCGCAGGGTTTTAGATCGAGGTCCTCGACAGTCGAGAACACGATCGCGTCCTCGGTCTCGGTGCGGATCGTGGCCGCCTTCGTGGTTGCAGGGATGCGCTGCGTCTCCTCCGGCGGCGCCGCCAGCCAGAAGGTCAGCGCGGTCCGAGCAGGAGTCGGCGGGAAGAGCTGGACATCGATCAACTCGAGGAACTTGACGTATAGGCGGTCGGGGACGCGGTTCAGCCGGTACACGATCTGGTCGGTCATCCAGGCGAACGTCTCGATGAGCGTGACCCCGGGATCCGACACGTTGTGGTCCGTCCATTCGGGGCAGCGCTGCTGCACCATGCGCTTGGCCTCGTCGACGAGATCCTGGAAACGTCGATCGTCGAGGTTCGGGACGGGAAGGGTCATGGCTCGCCCTCGCTGGGGATCGTGTAGAAGGGAAACACCAGGTTGCGCGGGTCGTTGGTGGCCTTCGGCCGGTAGCGCACGTCGATGTAGAGCACCGCCTGGTCGTCCGGATCCGGGGTCACGACCACGTCGTCGATGAGGACGCGAGGCTCCCAGCGAAGGAGCGACTTGCGCACCTCGTAGGCGATCGCCGCCGCAGTCTCCTCGTCACCCCCCGCGAAGATGTAGTTGTGAATGCCGCAGCCAAAATCGGGACGCATCGGCCGTTCTCCGGGCGCAGTGCTGAGGATCACGCGTATCGCCTCCTCCAGCTCGCGCTCACGCGACACGAGCGCGATGCCTCCGGTGACGCCGACTCGCAGCGGAAACGCCCAGCCGGAGCCGATGAAGTCAGCGCTGTTCGCCATCACGTCACCCGATCAGCACGCTGGTCACGGTGGGCGTGATCGTTCCGGGCGTGGCGCAGCACGTGCACGACGACGCGGCCGTCGCGGCCGGCTGACCGCCGAAGAGCACCGTCAGGCTCCCGCTCAGGATGGTGCCGATCTGCATCATGGGCACCATGTACGGATCCGCCGGGAACAGCCCGACGTGTGGCGGCGTGTTGTAGCCCGTGCAGCCGACGACCGCCGCCGGCTTGCCCTGGATCATCACGGTCGGACAGACGCCGAGGGTGATCGGCGCGCTGAACGGCAGGGGCGGCGAGGGTTGCGGGATCCCGGTCGCCGGGTTGGGAATGATGTGAATCGGGCACTGCCCGGTGATCTGATCGCCGAGCACGATCGCAGGAGATCCCACGTCAGTTCAGCTTGATGAGCGAGCCGCTCATCTCCACCACGCCGCCACCGCCATCGACCTTCACCCCCGCCGAGCCCGAGACCTTGACGTTGCCCTGCGCCTGGATGCTGACGTCCGCGCCGCTCTTGATCGAGATGTCACCCGAGTCCGTCTCCAGGGTCACCTTGCCCTTGCAATGGATGGAGATCTCGCCCGCGGTCTCGTTGAGCGAGACCTTGAGATTCCCGTCGCTGCTGATCAACGCGATGCCCGACGTGCCCGGATCGTCGAAGAAGATGAGCTTGTGCCCCCGGCGCGAGACAACACCTCGACGCTTGACCTTGCCGCCGTCTACGAGACCGTCGCCGAGCATGGGCGTGTCAACGGAGTTGTGGATAGGGCTGAGCACATAGACGCGGCGGAGGTCGCCGAACTCACCGATGCAGAGCACCTCGTCACCCACCTCGGGAAGAAAGATCACGCCGCTCTGCGGCCCGGCACCCACCTGCGCGACCCGCGCCCAGTCCGATTCGTAGGAGTCGGACATCCAGGGGAATTTCAGCTTGACCCGCCCCAGCTTGTTGGGGTCGTCGTTGTTGGTGACAAGGCCGACGAACACACCTGGGATCGGATAGCCGCCGCCCGACGGGCTCCCGTTGGTCGCGCCAACCGAGGTGAGGCCCGCCATAGATCGCTCCTGCCGTCCGCTCACCTGGAAATCGGTCCGATAGCCGTCCTCATCAAAGACGTGCCGGGTGCGGGTCAGCGTGTACTTCCCCTTGAAGGGATCCGCCACCTGGGCAACGCTCACCGCGGTCCCGGCACGCAACTTCGCGTTGCCCATCACCGTCCCGTCTGCCTCGGCGAACGCGCTCCCGAGTTGTTCGGCAACCGCCTGCGCCGCGCTGTCGACATCGTCCTGGGTCGCGAGCGGCCGGTCGTGGACGACATGCATCGGCGATCCGAAGCTGCCGGCCAGAGTGGCCGGGTCGTCACCGATGTCGACATGCGGAGCCGACGCGTCTGCCGAACCGATGAGCACGGCCTTGCTGGTCGGGTCCCAAGCGCGCACGTTCACAGATGACACCTGGGCCATCGAGTTGACCCGCGGATGAAAGTTGATCAGGTCGCGTCCGTAGACGAGCTGCTCGGGTTGCGTCGAGGTCGGATCACCGGGTTCGGGACCGCTCGCCGACGCGGTTGGCTTGCGGAAGAAGAACTCACCGTCAACGACACCGACCTCATACCCGACCTCGCGAGCACGCGCCTTCAGAAAGTCCCAGTCGGTCACATTGGTCTGGGACACATAGGGGAGCACCGATCCCGTGTCATCGACGGTGCCCACGTCAAGCCCTGCACGGCTTGCGACTGTCTGCGCCACATCCGACACCTTCACGTTCTGGTAGGTCTCGGTCCTGCGTCCACGGTGAAGGCGATGCGACTTGTCGTAACCACGCACGATGGTGCGATCACGCCCGGATGCATAGTCGGCCTCGAGCGCCGTGACCTCGCCACTGATCAGCAGTTCGGGGTCGTCGTAGCCGAGGCCGTGCGCGGTGATCCGCACGGTCGATCCCACATGGACTCCCGTCTGACCGATCACCTCCTGGCCTGGGTCGTCAAACGTGAGCACGAACAGGTCGGGGAGGTGCAGGTGCTGGTCGACGACCACGCCGGAGAGGCTCGGTTTGACAGGGTCGGGAAGAGCGCTCCCATCGATCTGCACGTCCGGCCAGCTGACACTCGTCGTGTCCGTCATCGACGCTCCGCGGCGGTCGGAGCCGGCGGAATGAGCAGTGCGGTGCCGGGCGCCACCTTGAGTGGGTCGTCGATGCCGTTTGCCTCCGCGAGGATGCGCCACTGGGAGGGTTTCCCGTATTCGGCGAAGGCGATGGACTGCAGGCTGTCCCCGTCGGAGACAACGTGGATCCTCCGGCCGGCGACGCCGCCCGATGATGGGTTGGTCAGAGCGATCGTGTCCGGGTTCTCGCTCATGACGACAGTCGCCGTGGCCCGAAGGGGCCTCCCGCCGATCCCGAACAGCTGGTAGTCGATGCCGACGCTGGTGACATGACCGACGAAGCGGAACTCGCCCCACGTGAACGTGACCTTGGGTGGATGACACGTGTTGAGCGGCCCCATCACAGTCGGGCACGTCCAGTTTTGGAGCTGGTCGACACTCGCGCTGACGTCACCGGCCGGAATGAGCGACTGATCGAAGAGCACAGTCATGGTCAGCGTGCCTGCGCCGGATCCGCGGTACTGGAGCGGTGCATGCCCGACCGCCGTCGATGCGTCGCCACCGCCACCTCCGAGGGCTCCTGCGGCAGCTCCCGCGGCGGCGCCCGGGCTGCCCGCAGCGCTTCCGAGGCCGCCACTCTTGTTGACACTCGAGGGTGCCCCCCCGACGCGGGTGAGATTCGGCGTCACCGTCCACTGTGCCGTCCGATTGATCTTCAGCGATGCCGGGTTGAGCAGCATGGAGACGATGCCCGTGTCGCTGATCAGCTTCGCGTTGACGAGCTTGGTCAGTGCGCCGAGTGCCACTTCATCCCTCCAGGAACCCCCAGTGCGAGATCTCGAGCGTCTCCTTCGCCAGCTCGTGCGAATCGGCGTCGAAACTGGGACCGCTCCAGCGCGCCGGGTACACGCCGGTGAGCGTCCAGGTGAGAACCTCGGACTTCCATGCGTCGTGCAGCCTGATGCTCGCGGTGCCCGGCACCGGTTGGGCGATCATGCTGGCGAGCCACGCCTGCACCTGCTGCGACTCCTGCGGCGTGACGGCCCGCTCCAGGATCACGTTCTTGTACTTGGCCCCGCTCGGGAACTGGTATGTGAACGAGTTATTGCCAAGTTCGACATATGGCTTGAGTTGGAAGTCGACCTCCAGACCGGAGCACTTCGCCCAGCCACCGAGGTCGTAGCCGTCGATCTCCACGGTGAACCGCGACGCGACCCCGAGCTTGCTCTGCGAGCTGAGCGGCATCAGATGTTCTCCGGCCCGGACGACACTCGGATCATCATGAGTCCTCGAGGAACCCCTCGTGCACGAGCTCCAGCTCCTCGGTTGCGACCGCGGCCGCACCCGCGTCGAGCGTCGGGCCGCTCCATTTGGCGGGCATGACTCCCTGGAACGACCACGACATCACCTCACCCTTCCAAGCATCGAACAGGGTGATCTTGGCGGTGCCCTTCTTTGGTGCGTGCTGCTGTTGCGAGAGCCAGGTCGCGACCGCCGATGACTCCTTCTGGGTCAGGGCGCGGGTGAGCTTGATGTTCTCGTAGTTGGTGCGACCCGGGATGTTGTGCGTGAAGTTGTCGTTCCCGCCCTCCTGGTATTTCAGGATGTCGAAGTGCACGTTGAGTCCACTGCACTTCGCCCACGCACCGAGGTCGTGGTTGTCGATGGTGACCTCGAACCGTAGTGAAAGACCGTGCTTGGCGTCATCTGCCATGGTGCAACCTCATCGCAAATCGGTGAGCAGTCCCGCTCGCTCGCGGTCGAGAGTCAGTTCGGACCGCAGACGCGCGGCGACGCGGTCATAGAGCTTGCGGGCCATTTCGTCGATATCCGGCACGGGCGCGCTCACGGCGGGGGACGCCGGCTGCTCCTCCTGAGCGACGGTCTGAACCCCGGGTGTCGTGATGCCGGACGGCGACGGACCCGGTGTGGGGCCGCTCGCCGCGGGTCCCTGTTCGTGGACGAGGAACGTGGCGGGTGCTGCCGACCACGGGCTGAAGGTTGGGCTTGTTCCGGCTACGGGCTGCTCCGTCGCCGTGACGTCGGCGGGGGCGCCTGCGGGTGCAGGCGCGGCTCCTGGTGTGTCGGGTGCCCGCTGGACAGGCGCCCCAGTTTGAAACGACGATGCGGCGGCAGCCGCGAAGACGAGCGATCCGTCCGCGGCGCGAGTTGCGAATCCCGATGCGGTGAGCTCGTCCTGCACCGCTCGCACGGCATCGAGATCGGCTCCCGCCTTCTGAATCGGCGGGCGAGGCTCATCTGCAGGCGCAGCCGTCGAGCCGGGATCGCCGCGGACGATCCGCTCGGTGGCCGCCGCCTGGGCTTCGAGCGCCCGGCCCGCGGGTGTGTGCTCCATGGGCACGTCGGTACCGAGACGGCGCTGCTGGAGGACATGGGTCAACTCGTGCGCGACGAGTCCCCGGTTCTCGGGGCTGTCGAGCGAGCCACGTTCGCGTGGCAGGAACACCTCGCCACTCACAGTGAGCGCTTTCGCGTGCACCGCCTTCGCCAGCCGCGAGGCGGCCTCGCCACGAACCACGGGGACCTCGCGGAGATCGGCGCGATGCAGTTGCTGCATCGCGGACACCACCCGCTCTGGGACCTGTTCGACGGCCGCCGGTGCCGATGCGGGCGCTGGTGTGTCCATCCGCGCTGGAGTTGGAGGCGGCTCCAACGGCGCCTGCAGCCCCACGCGCCTGGGCTCGCCGGGCAGCGGCCTCCGTCGCACGACGGTGTGCCCGGGAACCGGGATGGGAAGCGGACTCATCGGCCGTCCAAGCGGCTCGGGCCGCGGCTGTGCACGCACAGCCGGCGACCCGGCGGGTTCGATCTGCGGCGCCGCGGCGAAGGGCTCGTACGTATTGTTCTGCCGCGCCGGGATGGGGGAGACGCGGCGCATCGGTGCGATCGTCGACGCGGTGTCCGGATCGAGATGGAGCAGCATACGGGCAGGATCAGGCGCCGGTCGCACCGGCACGGCGCGCGGCGTCATGTCCGGGAGTTGGGCTGGCGAGAGGCTTGCGTCCCGCGGCCGGTCCGGCGATGCCGCCGGGTACGTTGTTGTGGCTGCTGACGCCGTCGCGATCCCTGCCATCGTCCCGCCGACGTCGGGGACGCGTGGCGCCGTGGCGGCGCGCGGGGCGTGCACGAGGACGCTCGTCGAACGAAGGCGTACGCCGATGTCGGCGGCGTGTTCAACCGCACGCGCAGTGAGCGGGGGGCGGGCCGATACCGAGGCGCGCAGCGGCGCCACCTGGTCCCAGGCTCGCGGACTGGCCGGTGGCGCCGGCGGCGCTGGTGGGTCGGCGTCCGGCCGCTTTGCCCGGCCACGCCACGGGAATCGCATCAGTCGTCAGCCTCACCGATCTGACGGTGGATGCGGCCGATCTCCTCGATGAAGCGCAGGCGCATCGGATGCTCGAGATCCAGGATGGTCGCGAGCTCCCAGTGCATGTAGTAACCGACGTACGCGACCTCCTCGAGGAGACGATCGATCGCGTACGTCATGCTTCCCCCGGCGGTTCACCCGCGATGTCGACGCTGAAGTCCTGGTTGCACGAGGGGCACGTGACCGAAACCTCGGTTCGCCCCTCCTGGTTCACACGCCGGTAGAGGTCCTGCAGGAACGCAAGATCTGACGCGAACAAACCTTCGATGACGTGGGAGTCGACCTCGCGCAGCGCCCCGAGCCGCGTCACGGTTCGCTCCAGCAGCAGGACCGTGAGATACGCGGGGTTCTGGCGGACGCGTGAGTCGTTCTGCGGGCCGATCTCGTCGCGCGCGGTCGCGAGCCGCATGACGCCCTCTCGGTGCACGCTGCCGTCCCGATCGACATAGCCTCGCGGCAGGACGAACGGGAACTCGGTGACGATGCGCGCAGCCGAGTCCGGACCAACCCGCGCGGCTACGCTCACGGAGCCACCCGCTCGAGCGACTCGCAGACGATCGTGACCTCCTCCATGAGCACCTCGCTCGATGCCGCCTTGAGGGCACCGATCGAGATTTTGGACGGCCATCCGTCGTGGAAGTGGTAGCGGGCGACGGCGGTGCCGTCATACCCGTACATGACGATCGATCCGCTCTTGCGCGCGCCGACGACGTCACCGTGGAGCACCGCCTCGTGCCACGCCCACAACTCCATCGACGTGCTCTTGCCTCGCTTGAGCGTGATGGTCGGCGGCTTGTGCTTGCCCGGAAGCTTCTTGAGGATATTGCCACCGCTCGCTGAGTTCTCCATGAAGTCGATGACGTCGACCTCCGTGGTGATCCCGGTGAGCTCGGAGAATTGCGCGATCTCGTAACCGTCCACGGTGACCGAGAAGCGCGACGCGGCGATCGCATCGTTGGGCATGTTGTTGCCGAGGCCTGTTGGCATGTTTCGAACCCTCTGTTACTCGCTGACGGACGCGCCGCCGGCGAACTGCGAGATGCGAAAGACGACGAACTCGGCGGGCTTCACCGGAGCGATGCCGATGTCGATGATCAGCTGACCGATGTCGATGGTGTCCTGCGTGTTGTTCTCAGCGTCGACCTTGACGAAGAAGGCCTCCGCGGATGTCGCGCCGAAGAGAGCACCGTCGCGCCAGGTACGCCGGAGGAACGCGGTGATGTTGCGCTTGACCGCATCCCAGAGACGAGAGTCGTTGGGCTCGAAGACAACCCATTGCGTCCCCTCGAGGATCGACTCCTCGACGTAGTTGAAGAGCCGCCGGACGTTGAGGTACCGCCACTCGGGGTCACTCGAGATGGTGCGAGCGCCCCAGACCCGGATCCCCCTCCCCGGGAAGGCACGGATGCAGTTGATCCCGTTGGGATTCAACTGGTCGTGCTCGCCCTTGGTGATCTGCAGCTCGAGCGAGATCGCTCCGCGGACGACCTCGTTGGCCGGCGCCTTGTGCACGCCGCGCGTGTCGTCGTTGCGTGCCCAGATGCCGGCGATGTGCCCGCTCGGCGGCACCAGGACTCCCTGCCCCTGGAGTGGATCGAACACCTTGATCCACGGCCAGTACAGGGTTGCGTACTTGGCGTCGTATCCAGCCTTGTCGACGCGCCACTCCTTGACCTGCTGCGCGTTGAGTCCTGGGGGCGCGTCGAGGATGGCGACGCGATCGCCCATGAGCTCGCAGTGCGCGATCATCGCGAGTTGCACGGCCTGCACAGCCTCGAGGTCGATGATCCCGCGCTGGTACGCCGCCATCACGTCGGGGACGCTCAGCATCGTCACCTCGTCGACCGCCTCCAGGCCGGCGAATCCGGTGCGATCGGCTGAGTTTCCGACGTAGTCGTCCGCTGTGACACGCACGGCTGCCGCCGCCGCACCGCCGGTGAGCTTCACATTCGCTTTCTCGGGCGCGGTCAGGGTCCCCCCCGACCCGATCTCCTCGAGTCGGATCAGCTTGGAACGCGCTTTGACGACCGTCGCTGCGTTGGTCGGCCCACGCTTCACGCTCACGTTGTCGAAGGTTTCCTCGACCTTGCCGCCACGAGACACCGTCACCTTGAACGTGTCCTCGCCCGGCTCTCCGGGGTCACCGATCTCAACGCTGATGTCATCGCCGGCCGGACCACCCTCGGCGGCGGTGACACGGTACACCGGGCGCCCCGGCTCGCCCTTGCCCGCAAGCTCGGCGCGGGCACTGGGCTGCGGCGTCTCGCCGTCGGATCCAATGCGGACCACGTATGCGGAGCCCCCGCCGTTGAGGAAATACCCATACACGGCGTGGGCCAGGTACGAGCCCTCGACGAAGTCACCGAAGGTCTGGCTGAACTGCGTCCAGTTGGTCACCAGAGTCGGCGTGTTCGCGGGACCCTTTTCGGCCAGGCCGACGAACGCTGCGACGGCGGTGCCGACACCCTCGATCGGTTTCGATCCCGACGACACCTCCTGGACGTAAACGCCAGGCGACAGATAGGTAGGCATGCGCAGTCTCCTCACCAATGGGACACGTTGGTTCGCCTGAGCCTCGCACAGCCCGTCATCAGCCGCGAGGCACGCAGGGCCCGGCGTGAGGGCACACGAGCGTGCCCGATCGTGCAGCCCCGCCGGCCCCTCCGGCTGCACGTCCTGGCCTTGCGGGGGGGTCTACACAGCGCCAGCCTCAGAACGGTGATCGCCGATGTCGACGCGTCGCTGCGCTCGCTTCTGCGCGCGACTGCGTTGCACGGTTCGAAGGTCGATGTCGTGTTCGACTCGCCGACTCGCGCGTGGGCTGACCGCGTCGCCGAAGACGTCGTCGACGCCTACCTGTGGGAGATTCGTGAGGACGTGGCCAGGAGCCACGGCGACTGGGAGGATGTTCGCAACGAGCAGGGCCGGGTCACCGGGCGGCGGCCACCGCTCCACCGGTATCGCCTGCGCTACCTCGTGACCGCGTGGGGCGGGAGCCCTGAGAACGAGCACCGCCTCCTCTCGACGGTGCTCGGGGCACTGGCCGACTCGCTCGGAATCCCCACCGAGCACCTCAAGGGCGATCTCGCTGAGCAGGGGCTCCCGGTGTTCCTCTCGGTGGCGCTTCCCTCCAACTCGGACGCGCCTCCCTGGGACCTCTGGAGCACGCTGGGCGTTGCCCCGCGACCCGCGCTCGACCTCGTCGCGATCGCTCCCCTCCCGCGTCCGGCCGAGCTCGCGGCCGGACCGCCCGTGCGCGACCGGCGCATCACCGTGGCTCCGGCCGGTGGCAGGCCGGAGGTCGTTCCCACGGCAGTCGCGGACGAACGGATTCGAATCGCCCGAACTCCCGTGGAAAGCGCAGCTCCGCGTCCGGCAGCGGCCGCGCGCCGCCGGGGCTGAGACGCGGGTCCCGGGCCGCCTGTACACTCGCAGGCCGAGATGGAGACAAGGAGGAACCGGCATGTCTGACCAGGACGACCAGGCTCAACACCATCCAGCGCACGTCAGGCTGATCGACGAGAGCGAGCTGGAGCGGCAGGGAGTCGCTCCGCCACCGGCAGACGTCGAGATCCCCACCGTCGACGGCCAGATCACACTCGACGACGACGATGCGGGCGTGTGCCGTTTCGCGACGAAGGACGAGATTCGCGACATCTATGTCGACAACCCCATCACCGCGTCACCGGTTCAGTTCGACGTCTGGACACTAGAGGGCATCGACAATCAGTCGATCACCTTCGGCTATGCGAACGGAACGCAGTACACGGTCCAGGTTGGCCAGATCAACTGGGATTCGGGTCCAGGGGCGAGCCGGTACCGCAAGTACGGCAACATCGTCTACCCGACCGATGACGGCGGGAATGTCCTGAACAACGCCGTCACGATGCCGCGCCTCGCCCACGTTCGCGTCTGGCTCCACGATCAGATCCGCGAGATCGCAGCTGAGCGGCTGCAGATGGCTGAGCTGGTCAACGCCTTCGCCTCGATCATGGCGATGAACTCAGGTCTGGACGGGATCAAGTAGGAAGCGCAAGTGTCGATTGACTTCAGCGCGACCGAGTGGGTTTCCTTCGATGTTGCGGGAGCAACACTGGCTGACGCAGCCTCGGCGATCGCGCACCTCCCCGAGGCGGGGCAGACCGAGTGGTGGCCGCGCTACGACTTCCAGACCGACGAGCACGGCCATGTGAGCGACGTGACGCTGACCGTCGCGACCAGGGTCACGCTCCCAAGCTGGTCCGGCCATCAGAGCGCTTCCGGGGGAGAGCAGCGCGAGTGGGATCGTTTCGCGGCTGCGCTGCAGGCTCATGAGCAGGGTCATCTCGAGCTGGTTGTCAGCCATCTGAACGAGCTCGATCAGCACATGCTCGGTGTCTCACACGACCACGCCCAGAACATCTTCCACCAGGCGCTGCAGCAGCTGCATGCGGCCAGCGAGGCATACGACCAGCAGACCAACCATGGACAGAACACGGGCACGGTGATCGATCTGTCCGTGGTCCCGGTCGCCTCACCGTAGGGGCGCCCGGGAATTCTCCCGGGTGACCCCAGCTGCCGCCGGGCGTCAGGTGCCACGATGAAAGCAGGGTGGTCGGCGGTCGCCGCCGGACGCGGTATGATCAAGGCGCACGCTGATCTCGGACAGCTGCGTTCCCATGGGGGCGTACTGGTTTCGACGGGGTCGTGGGTCGTGCGAATGCGAGTCGAGCCCCGGGCTCGTAAAACCGGGAAAAATATACGTGCGAATAACGCACCTCTCGCCCTCGCTGCGTAAGTAGCAGAGACGAAAAAAGCTCAGGCTTCGGCCTGACGTCGACCGTCTCCTCGGCTGTGGGGGACGGAACCGACGTTAATGCAAGCAGTCTTGCCGCCCGGTGGCGCCTCGGCGCCGGGCGGGACATTCACCGAGGCTGGCCGTAGCCGAGCCTGGTCCCAGGGCGCGATCACGGTGAGATAAAAACCGGGACTACACTCGTAGATGTCGCATGGAACGCGGCTTCGGACCCGGGTTCGATCCCCGGCGCCTCCACCACATGCTGGGAACGTGGATACCTCGAGACGGGCCCTGGACGGGCCAGTCCGGCTCCCCCCGATTTGGCCGGCCTCCGACTGGACGCCGTAGCTTGAGCGTTCTGCCCGGGTCTGGCGTCAGCCGAGTTGCAACAGGCCGATGGTGTTCCCGTCGGGATCGAGGAACCACGCCGCGCGATTCGGAGGGGTGTCGGCGATTCCATTGACGGTCTTGAACCCGGGCAGGTCGTACTCCTCGAACTGCACGCCCCTGGCCCTCAGGTCGGCGACCTCAGCCTCGATATCGGCAACGTCGAAGCCGAGTTGTGTGTGACCACCTCGCGCCGCATTGGGGGTCTCGAAGAGTGCGAACCGAGTGCCGCCACCCGACCTGAGCATGACCGCGCCGGCGTTCTCACTCTCGACCTCGTCGAAACCCAGCACTCCGGTGTAGAAGGCCCTGGCTCGGGCGAGATCCGCGACCGGAATGGTCGCGTGAGCCTTGTGATCTTTGAGCATTCGAATCCTCCGAGCGGATCTTACTCCCGATCCTTCTGCGCCTTCGGTTGGCTCATCCGCCAGTACCGTCGGAACTGCTCGTCGCCACCGCGGTGCGGTCGGACCCCGCGGGGTCCGAGTCCACGGGATCTGCGACCGCAACATGGCACGCGGCGTCGTGTGCCGGTCCCATCGGCCGCAGTACCGGTGTCACCAGCGCGCACTCGTCGACGGCGAACGGGCAGCGCTCCCGGAAGCGGCATCCCTCGCCTGGGTCGATGACCCGTGGCGGTTCGCCGCTGTCGGCGGAGACGGCTCCGGCCTTCTCGCGAGGATCGGGCACCGCAGAGAGCAGCAACTGCGTGTAGGGGTGCTTGGGTCGCGACAGCACCACCTCGGTCGGTCCCTGCTCGACCGCGTGCCCCGCGTACATCACGACGATCCGGTCGGCCACGTAGCGCGCGCTCGCGATGTCGTGCGTGATGTAGAGGATGGACGCGCCCTCGTCGGCCCTGAGGCGCGCCATCATGTTGAGGATCCCGGCCCGAATCGAGACATCGAGCATCGACACCGGCTCGTCGGCGAGGATGAGCTTCGGCCGCACCGCCAGCGCCTGAGCGAAACCCACCCGCTGGCGCTGTCCACCGCTCATCTCGTACGCGAACTTGTGCAGCATGTCGGTTGCGGGGTTGAGGCCCACGATGTCGAAAACTCGCTCGGCTTCATCGTGGCGCTGCGCGCCGTCCAGCTCGGGGCGGTGCAGCTTCAGGTTGCGCATGACGCCGTGCGACACACGGAACACCGGGTTCATCGCGCTGTACGGGTCCTGGAAGACCATCGGCACCTCGCCCCGGTACCAGAGCAGGTCCTTCCGAGAGCGCAGGGTGCGGACCGAACGGCCGCGGTAGTAGATCTCACCGCGCGTCGGCGCGTAGATCATGGCCAGCAGCCGGGCCACCGTGGTCTTGCCGCTGCCGCTTTCCCCAACCAGGGCAACGATCTCGCGCTCGTGGATGACGAGGTCGAGGTCATCGACCGCGTGCAGCACCCGGCGGGAGAGGAGGCCTCCGAGACGGAAATGCCTCGTGAGACCGGTGGTGCGCAGCAACGCGCCGTTGGCATCGGGGACGGGATCAGCGTGCCGGCTCATCGCTCAGACCGCGTCCCGAAGGCGCTCCGCGTAAAGCAGGCAGCGCACGTGTGTGTCACCAACCGAGTACAGATCGGGTTCGGTGGTGGCGCACTCCGCCATCGCCTCAGCGCAGCGCGGTTGGAACGGGCACCCCGAGATCGGCCGGCTGAGGTCGGGAGGGCTTCCGGGAATCCCGGTCAGCGGCCGGCGCGGGCCGCGAACGGACGGGAAGGCATCGAGCAGGCCCTTGCTGTACGGATGCAGCGGTTGATCGAAGATCGACGCGGTGGCGCCGATCTCGGCCACCTGTCCGGCGTACATGACCATCACGCGGTCGGAGTAGTGCGCGATGACCGACATGTCGTGGGTGACGAAGATGACCGCGAAGCCGAAGCGCTGCTGCAGCTCCTTGATCTGGGTCATCAGCGATCGCTGCGCGACCACGTCGAGCGCTGAGGTCGGCTCGTCCATGATCACGAGTTGCGGCGTGAAGAGCAGTGCCATCGCGATCATCGCTCGCTGGCGCATGCCCCCACTGAGCTGGTGCGGATAGCTGTCGAGGTGGGCCGGATCGATGCCCACGAGGCGGAGCACCTCGGCGGAGCGAGCGCGGATCGCATCGGAGGTCATCCGTTCGTGTGCACGCATCGTGTCCTTGAACTGCGCGGCGATGCTCTTCATCGGGTTGAGCGCGTTCATCGCGCTCTGCATGACCACCGAGTAGTCGCGCCAGCGCACGTGCCTCAGTTCCCCCTCGCTGAGCTTCACGAGATCCTGACCACTGAAGAGAACACGCCCCCCGATGATCTCCGCGGGCGGAGTCAGGAGCTGTGCGATGGCGAAGAGGAGCGTGGACTTGCCGCAGCCCGACTCGCCGACGATCCCGAGGAACTCGCCCGCCTGAAGGGTCAGGGTGACCCTGTCCACCGCCCTGACCTCCGCGGTGTCGGTCAAGTAGGAGACGGAGAGGTTTTCGACCTCAAGCAGTGGTTCGGGCACGTCGCTTTCTCACCGGTCGGAGCGCGGGATTGCCGATCTCGTCAAAGGCGTAGTTGACGAGCGCGAAGCCCGCGCCCATGAAGGCGACGGCAGCGCCCGGCGCCAGTGCCCACCAGGCATTCCCGGCTTCGAGTGCGCCACCCTGCTGGGCGTAGTAGAGCATCGTCCCCCACGTCAACTCGGTGCTGTTGCCGAGCCCGAGAAACTGCAGACCCGCCGCGAATCCGACGACGAACACCGACAACCCGAGAAACGATGCGACGATGAGCGAGGTCATGGTGGGAATGATCTCGACAAAGATGATGTAGGAGGTGCGCTCGCCGCGCACCCGGGCCGCCGCAAGGAAATCGCGGGCGCGCAGCGACAGCCCCTGTGAGCGTAGCTGCCGGGCCTGGAACGCCCAGCTCGTGAGCGTCAGCACGACGATCATCGTGGTTGAGCCGGGTGGGAGGTACGAGGCGAGCACGATGAGCAGCGGCAGCGTCGGGATGATGAGAAAGATGTCGGTGACCAGCGAGAGCGCACGATCGGTGAGACCGCCCACATACGCCGCGGTGACCCCGATCACCATCGATATGAGCGTGGCGATCGCGCTCACCACGACGGTGACGATCAGCGTGAGGCGCGTGCCCCAGATGACCTGTGCGAAGACGTCCTGGCCGAGCTGCGTTGTGCCCAGGAGGTGCTGCCAGGACGGGCCCACGTTCTGGTCGTAGATCGCGGCCTGTGGATCGTCGTGCGCGATCACGCCGGGGAAGATGGCAACGAGCGTGACGATCAGCAGGATCACCGTTCCCGCGGTGGCCTTGCGGTTGCGAAGGATTGCCTGTGTGAAGCGCGCAAGCGCACTCTGGTGTTGCGCCGCGGTGGCCGGACCGAGCGGCCCCGCGTCGGACGTGATCGCGGCGGTGCTCATGCAGTGCCCTCGCTATGCATCGCGTGTGCGCGGGTCCAGGCCGGCCGTGAGGAAGTCCGCGAGGAGCACGCAGACGAGCACCGCGAGCGTGTACACGAGGAAGAGCGCCTGCATGAGTGGGAGGTCGTGGTCGGTCGTGCTCGTGTAGAAGAGATATCCCAACCCCGGGTAGGAGAACGTGTACTCGACGAGAATCGATCCACCGAGGACGTATCCCAGCTGCATCGCAAACCCCGTCAGGTTGGGAAGGATGGCGTTGCGCGCCGCGTAGTCGATCATGATCCGCCAGCTCGGCAACCCCTTGGCGCGGCCCATCTTCACGTAGTCCTCCGCGAGCGTCGTGATCATGTTGTTGCGCATGGAGTAGATCCAGAGGCCGGCGGTCACGACCACGAGGCTTATACCGGGGAGCGCGGCGTGGGTGAGGACGTCGCCGATGAAGGGGAGCGTCAGCGAAGGCGTCGCGCCGATGCTGTAGTTGGAGCTGAGCGGGAGCCAGTTGAGGGTGACCGCGAACACGTAGAGGAGGAGCAGACCGACGAAGAACACCGGAAACGTGGCGACGATGAACAGCATCGGAGGCAGGATCCCGTCGAGCTTGCCGCCACGACGCCATGCGCTCACGACGCCGACCAGTGTCCCGATGGCGAACGCGATGACGGTCGTGACTCCGACGAGCGCCAGGGTCCATGGGAGCTTGCCGGCGATCTCCGTCAGGACCGGAACCCGTTGCGCGGTCAGGCCGAACTGTCCGGTGAGGCAGTTCGCGATGTACTGGAAGTACGTGAGGATCAGGTTCTGATGGACATTGACGCCGAACTCGATCTGCAACGCGTGCAGTGCCGCCGGGTTCACGCCGCGGTACGTTGCCAGCACCGCTGACGCTTCATTGCCCGGCATGACGCGCGGAATGATGAAGTTGACGCTGAGCGCGGCCCAGAGCGTGATGAGAAAGAGGCCGACGCGACGGGTGACGTACCTCACCGCCGCGTCGGCCGCGCCCTGACCCTGCGCATGGGGACTACGCTAGCTCACCGGGTAGAGTTCGGTGAGGACAACTCCGTTGTCGGGTGTCGACCACACCGGAGGCTGCGCATAGGGATTGGACGGCGTCGGCCATCCCCCGAAGCTGGTTGTGTCGTACTGGTACCAGTCGACTCCCTCGACGATCGGGATCAAGGGGAGGTCCTGGGCCATTACCGTCGAGATCTGATGAATGATCTGGAGCTGCTGCGCCGGGGTCGCGCCCGAGTACTGGTTGAAGAGCGCGTCGGTCGAGCTCGACTTGTAGCGCTCGTAGTTGGTGGAACCGATGCTGCCGCTGAAGAGCAGCGGGCGGAGCTCGTAGTACGGGCCCGGGCCGGCAACCGGCATCTCACCATATGCGAGCTGGAATGTCCCGTTCTGGGTGTCCTGCGTATAGGGGTCGCTGTCCTCGTCCTGGACGGTCACCTGGATGCCCACTGCCTTGAGTTCCTGGGTGATCACCTGCAATGACGCGTCCCAGTCCGTGTAGCCACTGATGGACTTGATGGTGAAGGAGAGCTGCTGGCCCGCCGCGTTCGCGTAGATGCCGTTCGACCCCTTGGTGAAGCCGGCCGCCTGGAGGGTCTGTTCGGCTTTTGACGGGTTGTAGCTGGTCGTGTCGAGCGACTTGTCGTACCACGCCTGGTAGGTCGGAAGAACGATGCCCGTCTGGTTCGCCGGGGGCTCGTACCCGCTCTCGCCGCGCTGCGAGACCTCGGAGCGATTGATCGCCATGGAGATCGCTTGGCGCACCGCCAGGTTGCCGAGGAGCGGATTGTTCAGATTGGGAAACAGCGAGACGTTGAGAGTCGGCGGGAACCAGTAGTGGCGCGTCGACGGGCTCTTGCTGATGTAGTAGGACTGAATGTTGGGGATGTACTGCGCTCCCCACTGCGCCTGGCCCTGGGCGAGGTAGAGGTTGGCCGACGTGTTGCTCAGGAACGCGGGGTAGTCGACCTCGGCAACCTGAGGAACGGGATGGCCGGGCTTGCTCTGCCAGTAGTGCGTGTTGCGGAGGTACTTGATGTTGTCCTGGGAGCAATTCGACATGAGATACGGGCCGGTGCCGACGGGGGTGGTGTCAGCCGCAGTGTCGAGCTTGGTCTGGTCGAGCGAGGACCAGATGTGCTGGGGAATGATCGGGGTCTGGTCGGCGACATAGTAGAAGTAGGACTGCGCCGGGGCGTTGAACGTGAACACCACCTGGTCGCTGCCCTGGAGCGCGACGCCGGTGAGCGGACCGCTGTTCACCGCCCAGAGCGCGTTGAGATCGAGCGCGGGATCGGCCTTCAGCGCGTTGAAGGTGTACAGCACGTCGTTCGCGGTGAAGGGCGTGCCGTCGCTCCAGGTGACGCCGCTTCGGATGGTCATGGTGAGGGCCGTGAAGTCGCTGCTCCAGCTCGAGCTGGTCGCGAGCCAGGGCGTCACCTTGGGCGTGCCGTCGGCGTTGGTCTGCAGGATGTTCACGAACTCCAGTGGCTCGTATACGAAGCCGATGGAGGTGATGTTCACCGACGGGTTGAATGGATTGAACTGGCAGGTCCAGGTGCTCCCGCTCTCGTTGTCGATGAGGAGCTTGCCGCCCACCTTGCCGGTGTTGCCCGACCCGCCGCTGGTCGCCGTCGACGCGGAGCCGCAGGCGGCGGCCAGCGCTCCGGCCGCGACCATCACGGTGATCGGCTTGAGGCGTCGCATCGACCGGCCCCCGGTATTCCTGTTCGGTCGCCACGTCCATACCATCCGGGTTCCTCCGAAGCCTCGCTTTCCGAAGTGGGTTTGGTTGACCAGTGATCCGCGGCCGGTGATTTATAGGAAAGCTACCTTAACATCAGGCCGCCGGTCAACCATCTGCGGGCGTTCGAGGCATCTGCTGAAGCCGGCCGCCGATCGCCCGGCATGGTGTCGCTTGACAGCGAGGCGACTGATAGGAAGAATCCCTAACCATGAACGAGACGCTCGTGCGACGGGCTCGCAGGGGAGCACTGCCCCGCAGCCGGGTGTTGCTGATCGCCGCCGGCGCGCTGGTCACCTTGCCGGCGCTCGTTCCCGCTGCGACCGCCGACGCGGCACCCGCGGTTCACGCGCAGGTTCGCGTGGACCAGGTCGGCTACGCAGTCCTCGCCTCGAAGCGGGCGTACCTCATGACATCCGTGGCAGGCCCGGGTGCGGTGTTCCGCGTCGTGGACGCAAACGGACAGGTCGCGTTCGCCTCGGCCGTCGGCGCCGACCAGGGAGCGTGGAGCAGCACCTACGCCCACGTCTACGCACTGGACTTCAACAGCGTGCATCGGACCGGCTCATTCCACGTGGTCGTGGGTGACGCGTCGATGCAGGTGCGCTCCCCGGCGTTCCGCATCGACACCCCCGCGAAGCTCTACGCAGCCGCCATGGCGAACTCGCTGTCGTTCTACGAGAACGAGCGCGACGGGCCCGGCTTCATCCCCTCCGCGCTGCGCAGCGCGCCGGGACATCTCAACGATGAGGATGCGATGACCGACCTCATCCCGGACGTGAACAGCAACGGGAACTTCAAGGGAGACCTCACCCCGCTCGGCGTGACCGTCGACGCCGCCGGTGGGTGGTGGGACGCCGGCGATTACCTGAAGTTCACGGAGACGATCAGCTACGTCGTCGGCATGATGGAAACCGATATCCGCGATTTCCCGGACCAACTCGGACCGGGATCCGCCACGGCCGACTACAGCGCCGAGGCGGCGTTCGGCCTCAACTGGCTGGAGCGCATGTGGAACGACAGCACGCGCACGCTGTACCTGCAGGTTGGCATCGGCGAAGGCAACGGTCAGATCGTCGGAGACCATGACATCTGGCGGCTGCCGCAGGCTGACGACACCTACGGAGGAACCGACCCCGAGGATCGGTACATTCGAAACCGGCCGGTCTTTCGCGCCGGGCCTCCGGGGTCGCTCATCAGTCCCAACCTGGCCGGCCGGCTCGCAGCGGACTTCGCCCTCTGCTACCAGATCGACCGGGTCACCGATCCCGCCCAGGCCGCGACCTGTCTGAACGATGCCGAAGACGTCTACGCCCTCGCCGACACCCACCCGGGCCGCCTCCAGACCGCGATCCCCTACGACTTCTATCCCGAGAAGGAGTGGCGTGACGATCTCGAGTGGGGGGCTACCGAGCTCTACGACGCCGTCTCGGCGGGTCCCGTACCCGCCGGTGTCCCGCAGACGGATGCCACCCACTACCTGCGGCAGGCCGCGCACTGGGCACACGCCTACATCACCGGCCAGTACGACGCCGCTGACTCGCTCAACCTGTACGACGTCACCGGCCTCGCCCATTTCGACCTCTACCGTGCCATCGAGCACGCCGGGAATCCAACTGATCTCGAGGTCACCAAGGCGCAGCTCCTCGGCGACCTTGGCAAGCAGCTCGGGAAGGCGGTCACACAGAGCCGGTCCGATCCATTCGGGTTCGGCTTCCCCTGGGACACCTTCGATACCACCAGCCACGGAGCGGGCCTGGTCGTGATGGCGTCGGAGTTCGACGAGCTCACGGACACCGACACCTACGCGCGTGACGCCGCGCGCTGGCTCGGCAACATCCTCGGCGCCAACGCGTGGGGTGCGTCGCTGATCGTGGGTGACGGCACCACGTTCCCGGATTGCATGCAGCATCAGGTCGCGAACCTGGCCGGCTCGCTCAACGGCGCGGGTCCCGTCCTGGCGGGTGCCGCCGTCGAAGGACCAAATTCATTTGCCGCGACCGGGCTGGTGGCGGGCATGCGCACCTGTCCCGCCAACGGCGTCGATACCTTCGCCGCGTTCAACAGCTCCACCGCGGTCTTCCAGGACAACGTTCAGTCGTGGTCCACGGACGAGCCTGCGCTCGACCTCACCGCGGCGACGCCGATGGCGTTCGCGTGGCAGATCGACAACGACCCGAGCGTTCCATGACAGCTGTCCGGCAGGATGCTGGAGATAACCACCCTTACTAACGTTCGTCGGGAGACACCTCGCATGCCGGCACCAGAAGCCGCGAAGCCCAGCCTGCTTCGCGCCATCAACCTGCGCACCACCTTCGAGTTGGTGCACGCCGGCGGCCCCGTGGCCGCACCCCACGTGGTGCGGAGCACCGGTCTCTCCAAGCCCACGGTTTCCGAGGTGCTCGGCCAGCTCGTGGAGCTCGGCCTCCTGCGCCGGGTCGGCCGCACCAGCGGACTGCCGGGGCCGAGTGCGCAGCTCTACGACGTCAACCCGCGCGCAGGATGGGTGTTGAGCCTGGACGTCGGCCGTGTGTGGCTGCGCGCCGCGCTCGTCGACCTCACCGGTGCGGTCGTGGGGCGCCGTGCCGCCCGGACGCCACGGAGCAACGCCAGGGCCGTGATCGCGCAGTTGCGCCAGGCCGCGGAGACGGTGACGGGCGAGGCCGGGATCTCGCTCGACGACATCAACCAGGTGGTGGTGGGCACTCCCGGCGTGCTGCGTCCGGGCGCCGACCACCTCTCGCTCGCGCCCCAGCTCGCCGGTTGGGAGAGCTCCAAGGTGATCCCCGCGATCCGGGAGGCGCTGGTCGCGCCGGTCATCTTCGAGAACGACGTCAACATGGCGGCGGTCGGGGAGCACGCACACGGCGTCGCCCAGGACAGCGAGGACTTCGTGCTGCTCTCGGTTGGCACCGGCGTCGGGACCGGGGTCTTCGTCGACGGCGCGCTTCGCCGCGGAGCCGCCGGCCTGGCCGGGGAGATCGGGTTTCTCCGTCTCGACCTCGACGCCGAGATCGGCGACGGACACCGCGCCACGTGGGGTACTGGAGCGTTCGAGAGCCTGGTCGGTTCCGCCGCGATCGTGGCGCTGGCGCGCGAGCACGGCCTGCGCGGGGCGAATTCCGTCGCCGCGATCTTCGACGCGGCACGCCACGGTGATCCGCACGCCGACCGCGTCGTGCGCACCGAGGCGCGGCGTCTCGCGCATGCGATCGCCGCGGTCGCGGCGGTGCTCGACCCCGAGCTGGTCGTCCTGGGCGGTGGCATCGGGACGGGCGGCGGCGATCTCCTGCTGCGTCCCATCGGCGAGGCGCTCGCGTCCATCTCTCCGTTCTCACCGCGTCTCGAGGTGTCGACGCTCGGAGTCGACGCGGTCATCGCGGGCTGCAGCATCACGGGCCTGCGACTGGCGTTCGATCGCATCTTCGGCTCGGACACGCCGATCGCGCGAACCGCGATCGACCTGATGAAGGCTCGCGAGCAGCGCCGCGGCGAGGACACCCCTGCCGGCAAGACCGCATGAAGGTCGCGGTGGTCGGCGGCGGCAGCACGTACAGCCCCGAGCTGGTGCACGGCCTGGGCGGTGTCGGCGAGCGCCTCGGCGTGGAGGAGCTGGTGCTCCAGGACCCGGACGCGGAGCGCCTCGAGGTGGTCGGCGGCGCAGCGCGGCGCATCGCACGGGCGCACGGCTTTCACGGCCGCCTCACGCTGACCGGCGACCTTGATGCGGCGATCGATGGTGCGTCGGCGGTGCTGCTCCAGATCCGGGTCGGCGGCCAGGCCGCGCGCCTGACCGACGAGACCATCCCGCTGCGTTGCGGGTGCGTCGGGCAGGAGACGACCGGGGCAGGCGGTTTCGCCAAGGCGCTGCGCACCGTGCCGGTGGTGCTCGACATCGCAGACCGTGTGCGCAGCCGCGCCGCCGATGGCGCGTGGATCGTCGACTTCACCAATCCGGTCGGCATCGTGACCCGCGCGCTGCTCGACCACGGGCACCGCGCGGTCGGGTTGTGCAACGTGGCAATCGGCTTTCAGCGGCTGTTCGCCGGATGGCTGGGCACGGCGCCGGAGGCGGTGCAGCTCGGCCATGCAGGCCTCAATCACCTCACCTGGATCCGCTCCGTCCAGGTGGACGGCGAAGAGGTGCTCCCGGTCCTGCTCCGCACCCATGGCGACGAGATCGCCGCCCATGTGGAGTTGCCCCGGCGGATCATCGACAACCTCGGCGCCGTGCCCTCCTACTACCTGCGCTACTACTACCAGCACGATCTTGTGGTGCAGGAGCTGATGGAGTCGCGGAGCCGCGCCGAGGAGGTCATGGACGTCGAGCGAGACCTTCTGACCCTGTACCGCGATCCGCAGTTGCATGACAAGCCGGACCTGCTCATGCAGCGCGGCGGCGCCTACTACAGCGAGGCGGCGCTGAACCTCCTCTGCGCTCTGTACGGCGACAGCCCCGATGTTCAGGTCGTTGATGTCCGCAACAACGGGATCATCCCGGACCTGCCGGCGGATACGGTGATCGAGGTGCCGGCGCGCGTGGGGCCGGGCGGCGCGGAACCGCTGCCGGTGCCGGCCCTGCCCCCGCACCAAGCGGGCCTGATCGCACACACCGCCGCATACGAGGCGCTGACCGCCGGCGCTGCGGTGACCGGCGATCGCGAGACCGCCTTTCGCGCACTGCTGACGCATCCGTTGATCGGTCAGACCGGGCTCGCGGAGCAGTTGCTCAGCGACCTGCTCGACGCCAACCGCAGGTACCTGCCGGCATTCGCATGACCGACGGCGAGCTGATCGTCGCGGTCGACGGTGGCAACTCGAAGACGGACGTCCTCCTGGTCCGTGGGGATGGGACGGTGCTGGCCTCGGTCCGCGGCCCTGGATCCTCGCCGCACCAACTCGGACTCGGACCCGCGGTCGCGGTGGTCGGTGATCTCGTCGACCGCGCGTGGGTGGCGGCAGGGCTCCCGGGCAGCAGGGCGGCCCTCGCGGCGGTCTTCATGGCGGGTGCGGATCTCCCATCGGAGGAGGTGGCGCTCGCCGAGGCGGTGAGCGCTCAGGGCTGGGCTGACCGGAACCATGTCGCCAACGACGTGTTCGCCGTGCTCTGGGCGGCGACGGGCACCGGGTACGGGGTGGCGGTCACCGTCGGTGCCGGGGTGAATTGCGTCGGCTCGGCGCCCTCGGGTCGCCGTGCATGGTTCCCGGCGCTCGGCGAGATCACGGGCGACTGGGGTGGCGGCCCGGACATCGGCATGGCCGCCCTCGGCGCCGGCGTGCGCAGCGAGGACGGCCGCGGAGCGCCCACGGCGCTGGCGGGCGCGGTCGCCGGGTACTTCGGTTATGCGACCGCGCTCGAGGTGGCAGTCGCCATTCACCAGGGCAGCCTCAGCGCCGCTCGCCTCGTCGAGCTGCCGCCGCTGGTGGTCACGGCCGCCGAGGCGGGTGACGCCGAGGCGATCGCGATCATGCGCCGGCAGGGCTCGGAGGTCACCCGGCTCGCCCTGGCAGCGTTGCATCAACTCGAGTTGGAGGACGCGCCGGTGCCCGTCGTGCTCGGCGGATCGATCCTCGTCTCCAGTCGCTCGATCCTGCTGGACTTCATCGCGGCGAGCATCCGCGCGGAATCGCCCAACGCCCAGGTGGTCCTGTGCACGACTCGACCCGTCGTGGGCGCGGCGCTGGCCGGGCTCGCGCTGGCCGGAGCGAACGGCACCGCGCAATCGCGTCTTCGTGGCTGGCTCGACGAGGGATCGGCGGGTGACACCGCGTGAACGGCGAGAACATGGCCGCCGAGATGGCGGAACAGCCCGCGGTGCTCGATCGCCTGATACAGCGGCGCGCGGAGGTCATGGACTCGATCGGCGAGCTGCTCCCTCAGCACCTGTGTGGCACCGTTCTGCTCGCTCGTGGATCGTCCGACACCGCGGCGCTCTACGGGCGCTATCTGTTCGAGATGGCGAGCGGCAGGCCGGTCGCACTCGCATCACCGAGCCTGCACACCCTCTACCGCATCCCTTCCGACCATCGTGGCTACGTTGCAGTCGGCATCAGCCAGTCGGGTCGCACGCCGGAGGTCGTCAGCGTCCTGGAGCGGATGCGCGCCACCGGTGCGCGCACCATCGCCATCGTCAACGTTGTCGACAGCCCACTGGCCGCTGCCGCCGACGTGATCATCGACCTTGCGGCGGGAGGGGAGCTTGCGATTCCGGCGACCAAGACGTTCACGGCAACGCTCGTGGCGCTCGCGCTGGTCGCTGCGGCGATGGGCAGGGTTCCGTGGAGCGAGGCCGACCTCGCCGCCCTGCCGGAGCACGCCGGCCAGGTGCTGGCGGATCGCCACCGGGCGGACCTGGTCGCGCGCCGGCTCGATGGCGCCGACCGAGTGCTCACCGTGGCGCGTGGTCCGCTGCTCGCCGCCGCCAGCGAGACCGCGTTGAAGATCCGCGAGACCTCGGCGATCTTCGCGGAGGCGTTCTCCGCTGCCGACCTCCGTCACGGCCCCATTGCGGCTGTGACACCCGACGTTCCGGTGCTCGCGTTCTCCGCTCCGGGTCCTGCCGCTGCCGACGTTGCCGAGCTGTCCGTGGCGCTGCGGGAGCGCGGTGTGACCGTGACCACGATCAGCGCGGAGCCAGGCTCCGACCTTCCCCTGCCACCCGCCGTCCCCGAGGAGCTCCAGCCGGTGGTCGCATCGATCCGCGGCCAGCAGATCGCATTGTCGGCCGCGCTCGCACGACACCTCGACCCCGACGCGCCCATCGGGCTGACCAAGGTGACGCTGACGCGCTGAGGCCGCCTACAGTCCGGCGAACAGGCTGCGCTCAGGTCGAGGCTCCCCGAGTACGCCGCGCGAGAGGATGAAGTGCTCGGTGCCGAGGGTCGCCTCGAAGATCTGCGCCGCGATTGTGGAGAAGGGGCTATCCGGCTCGTACTGGCTGAGGTGAGCGAGAAATGCCGCGCGCTTCTGCTCGAGAAACGCGGAGACATCGACATCGGTGGTGATGTCCTGGTCGGGGATTCCGACGATCTGGCCGACCTCCAAGGGGAGCAGCGCGTCCGACTCCCGCGCACGGCGCTCGATCTGCTCGACAGCGCTGCGCGGCACCGCATGCATGTAGAACTTCGCGGGCGACCACCCCTCGCCGCGGAGCAGGTCAAGGGCAGCGACCGTGGTCCGATACGCCTTGACGTGGTCGGGGTGCCAGTACGTCCCGTCGGGGGTGTACGTCACGACGACGTCGGGGTGTTCCTCACGGATGAATGTCGCCACCCGCCGCGTGGTGTCCTCGAGCGGGGCTGCGTGGAACGCCCGCGAGGCGTGGTTGCTTGGCGCACCCGCCATGCCCGAGTCGCGATAGCCGAGAAACTCCTGACGGTCGACGCCGAGGATCTCGCACGAGCGCATGAGCTCGGCGGTCCGGACCTTGCCGAGTCGCGGGCGCACCGCGGCGGCATCCATGTTGTGGATGTCGCCCTCCTCGCCTCGTGTCGCGGTCAGCAGGACGACCCGGATGCCATCGTGGTGCGCGCGCAGCATGACTCCGCCCGTCGCGATGCATTCATCGTCGGGATGTGCGTGGACGAGCAGGAGAGTCGTCATGGAGCCTCGCATCTATGCGAAGTCTGAGACTACTCGATTCCTTCCCTGGTTCTTCGCCGCGTAAAGGTTGCGGTCTGCGGCGCCCAGCAGCGCAGCCTGGCTCGTGCGTCCACCCTGCAGCATCGTGAAACCGATGCTCGCCGTGACGACCTCACCTGCCATCACGCCATCCCAGCGAACCGACTCGATGGCTCGACGAACGTCCTCGCAGCGCCGCATCGCTTCATCGATCGGGACCGCCGGAAAGACGAGCAGGAACTCCTCGCCGCCCATGCGAGCGGCCCATCCGGATTCCGCCGTGGCGGCTGCCAGGATGCCCGACATGCGGACGAGCACGGTGTCTCCAACGGCGTGCGAGAAGCGGTCGTTGACCGTCTTGAAGTGATCGAGGTCGACCAGTCCGATCGACAGCGGCGAGCCGTCCTCGCGCGAGCGGGCCAGCAGGACCGGCAGCTCGGTGTCGACGTGACGCCGGTTGCGCAGGCCGGTGAGCGCGTCACGCAGCGAGAGCTGGCGGAAGCGTTCACCCTCTCGGCGTGCCTCGGTGGTCTCGAAGACCGCCTGGAGCGTGCGCGCGTTCGCCTCACGCTGCGCGGCCCGCAGCGCCGCGTCCTCCTCGTGGAATTCGATGAACTGCTCGTACGCGCGCTCGAACAAACCCTGCGCGGCGAAGAGGCGGGCGCGCTCCTCGAGCGCCTCCACCCGAATGGCGACCATGCCGCGCGCCGCGCACATCTCGATGCAGCGATCGAGGGTCGCACCCGCGGCCTCCATGTTGCCCTGCAACCGTTGCGCGCTCGCAGCTGTGTTCAGGGCCTCGCCGAGACCCTCGATGGGGCGCTGGTCGATGCACGCGTCGTCGAGGATCGGCCGCAACGTCGCCTCGGCTTCCGCGTAGAGACCGAGCTTGAGCTGGGCGTTCGCAACCGTGTCGAGGCAGGCCGCGTCGAGCTGAACGTGGTGACGCTCCGCAAACGCCTGCATGCGCTTCGCGATCTCCATCGATTGATGGGTGTCACCCGCGTCGTCCTCGAGCCAGGCGAGGTTGTTGAGGATCTTGACTCGCAGCGGCACGTCGTCGAGGCCGTCAGCGAGCTGCAGCGCGGCGCGGTAGCGCTCGCGGGCCGCGTCCCACGCGCCGGTGCGCACCAGCACCTGGCCGAGGCCGAACAGGTGGTCGGCGCGCATCCGCTCGGACATGGTCTCATCGAGCAGCTCGACGGCGGGGACGGCGTGTTCCCACGCGCTCGGCACGTCACCGATGAAGTCGAAGAAGACCGACAGGAGGCGGTGGCTCCGAGCCATGAGATGGCGATGCCCGCGCGCGGTGGCCCACTCGTTGATCTCCCGAATCAGCTGGCCGCTGGCGGTGTGCTTCCCCTTGCGGCAGAGCACGTCCGCCTGGATGAGCTGGGCGCGTTTCTGGCCGATCTCATCGCCGAGCGCGCGAGCGCGCCGCTCCAGCGCCATGGCCGGCGGGTAGGCCGCATCAGGATCAGAGAACGGCACCATCTCCAGGAGGTCGAGTTCAACCGCGAGGCGCTGCAGGCGCTGTTGCGCCTCCGGCGATGCCGAATCCGCTGCCATGGTCCCGGCGATCACCCTGAGCTGCGGTGCAGCGGCACCGCTCGGATGTCGAGCCATGCCCAGCACGATATGCCGCCGCCGTCGCAGCATTCGCACGGTTGACGCTCTGTCACGACAAAGTCGTCCGTTCTGACAAGGCGCCACAGGCTGTCATCCGCTCGTCACGGGCCGGCGGTCCGCGCGTCGCGCGTCGCGCGTCCCTAAGCGCTGACCGCAGTGGTGTCGAGCTGTCGCCACGAGGACCCGTTCAGAGCCCAGAGGTGCACGGGCTGGGCGACGTAGGGATTGCTCGGCGTGGCCGACCCGATGATGAGCAACTGCCCGCTGGTGGCATCGGTGATCTCGGCCACCGGTTCGATCGGAAGGCGCGCGACGTCCGTGAGCTCCCAGGACCTCCCGGTCCAGGACGCCAGTGCGGGAAGCGCCAGCATCGGGCCGCAGTTGCAGAGCGTCAGACGGCCGCTGGCCGGATTCAACGCAAGTGAAGAGCCCGGAAGCGGCTCCGCGGAATCGGGGACCTGGAGCCAGCGGTGTCCATCCCAGCGCCAGGTCGTGTCGAGCGCTCCCAGCTGCGATTGCGGTGCGAAGCAGCACCCCTCCGCGATCAGCGACCCCGTGACCGGATCGAAGGCCATGGGGAGGTTGAAGGCGCTCGGAGCCACCGCGCCGTGCACCTGGAGCACCCAGTGCGTGCCACTCCAGATCCATGTCTGGTCGCCGCCGGAAGCATTGCCGGCCGCGGTCACGAGCACCATCTCGTCGAGCGCGTCATCCCACGCCATCGAGGCCCCCTCGCCGGGCGGCGGCCCATTCACGCCGCGGTCGAGCCGGCGCCACGTGTCTCCGTCCCACGCCCAGGTGTCGTTGAGTGACGGCCCACCGCCGAACGGAGCGTGCCGTCCGCCGAACAGCAGCACCTGCCTGGTCTCCGGGTCGAATGCCGCGGCCGCATCGATGCGACCCGGAGGGCTGGTCACCGGGGCGGCGAGTGCCCACCCACGAGAGGTCCAGATCCAGGTGTCGGCCTCATCGTCGACGCCTCCGAAGAGCACCACCTGCACAGTCACCGGGTCGTCGGCCACCGCGAAGCCGATGCCGGAGATCGGTCCTTTCGGGATCGGCGTCGTCGCCGCGGATGGTGCGGGCGTCGGGGATGGGGAGGGCATCGGCGTCGCGGGCCGCTGCACCGCCGAAATCACGAGGCCGGCAACCGCCGCGGTCGCGACCACCGCCCCGAGCGCCGTCGAGCGTCTCACGTGGATGGCCCACCTCCCCAGATCGCCGAGCGAGCGCGCATTGCGCCATGGTCCCAGGGTTCACCGGGACAATTGAGCGATGACGGTCGAGCGGCTTCCGCTGACCACGTTGCTGTCGCAGGCGCTGGTCGCTTTCACGATCGAGTTCGACAACGAGGCCGAACACCGGATGCCGCACTACAGGGTCACGCGAGGCTCCGCGGGCACGCGGGATGGCCCGTGGCTGGTGTCGATGGTCATCTGGTGCAACTGCATGCGATGGCTCGGTGAAACGCCGTTGCCCGTGCACGAGCTCGAGCGTCGGGCGCGCACTCGAACCAATCTCCAAGGCATGCGGCGGTGGCGCTACGTGTCTCTCGAACCGGAACCGGACGATGCGCGGCGGAAACCGCCGGAGTCAGCGCTGCTGGTGCGCGCGACAAAGCTCGGCCGCATGGCTCAGCAGGTCTGGTCTCCGCTCGTGCCGATCATCGAGGACCGGTGGGCGCAGCGGTGGGGCAGCAAGGAGATCGACGCCCTGCGCACCTCGCTGTGCGCCCTCGTGAGCCACTGCCGGCTCGACCTGCCGGACTGCCTCCCCACCCTCGGGTGCGGGCTCTGGTCGGCAGGGCCCCTACGCCCCCCGTTCGCGCCGTCGGACGGCGGATCGGACGACTGCGGCGACCTTACGCTCGCGACACTTTTCGCACGAGCGCTCCTCATGATCGCGGTCGACTTCGAAGCGCGCTCGAGGGTCTCGCTCGCGATCTTCGCCGATGTCCTGCGCGTCCTCGACGAGGAGCCGGTGCCGATTCGCGATCTCCCTCGCCGGTCGGGGGTCTCGAAGGCGGCGATCAGCATGGCGATAGCCGTTCTCGTGAAGCGCGGCCTGGCCGGCGTGGACCAGGACCCGAGTGGTGCGCGCGGCAAGGTCGCCACGCTCACTCCGAAAGGGAGCAGATCTCGGAGCGAGCACGCTCGATTGCTGCAGCCGTCGAGCAGCGGCTGGAGTCCGCGGCCGGCGTCGCGGTGATCGGCGCCGTGCGCGACGCGCTCGAACGGCTCGTCGGGGACTCTCGTGGGTCGCGACTGTTTCCCGCTCTCGAGCCGTACCCCGACGGGTGGCGAGCGTCGGTGCCGAGACCCGAGACGCTCCCGCACTTTCCGATGGTGCTGCATCGCGGCGGCTATCCCGACGGCAGCTGAGGCGAGATCCTGGACCGAGCCGCTTGGATAGACTGCTGACCCACGCAGTCGGGGAGGGATCTCCCAACGGAGGCGAGCCATGCGATACCAGGTCCGGGAGAAGATCTTTCGCCTCGGCGAGGACAACGACATCCTCAACGAGTCGGGTCAGCCTGTGTACCAGGTCGACGGCAAGGTCCTGAGCCTGCACGGTCTGATGCTCGTCAACGACCTCTCCGGCAACCAGGTCGCGCAGGTCAGCCGTAAGCTCGTGGCGTTGCTTGCGACCTACGAGATCACGCTTGCCGGCGGCGTCTCCGCCGAGGTCCATCAGCGGTTCTCGGGGCCGTTCCATCCCAAGTGGACCATCTCGGTCGCCGGCGGGACGGACATGGAGATGACCGGCAACTTCGCGGGACACGACTTCACGCTCACCGAGAACGGTCAGACCGTCGCGACGGTCTCCAAGGCCTGGATCAGCCTTGCCGATTCCTACGGCGTCGACATCGTCGACGGGCAGAAGGATCTCCTCATCCTGTGCAGCGTGCTGGCGCTCGAAGCGGAGCAGGACCGCAGTCAGGAGCACAACCGTGGCGCCGGGCCGCTGGGTGGCCTCGGAGGGCTCGGTGGCGGGGGGCTTGGTGGCGCGCTCGGCGACGTGCTGAAGGGGCCGCTCTGACCGAACATCTGTTCCGTCTCGAGTGCTAGAATCGCAGGTCCCAGATGAGCGACATGAGTGCGTTCCACCCCGCGGTGCGGGCCTGGTTCGAGCGCCGCTTCCCGGAAGGGCCCACCCCCGCGCAGCGAGAGGGCTGGCCGGAGATCGCGGCCGGAAGGAACACGCTGATTGCAGCCCCGACGGGGTCCGGCAAGACGCTCGCGGGGTTCCTCGTCTGCATTGACGCGCTCTGCCGCGCCGCCGATCGCGGAGAGGAGGTGGAGGGCAGGACCCAGGTCGTCTACGTCTCGCCGCTGAAGGCGCTCGCCGTCGACGTGCAGCAGAACCTGGAGACCCCGCTTCGCGAGATCGCCGAGGTCGCAGGCGAGATGGGACTGGCGCTGCCGACGCTCCGAGCCGAGGTTCGCACGGGTGACACCACCCAGTCGGTGCGCGCGGCGATGCTCAAGCGCCCACCCAACTTCCTGGTCACGACCCCCGAATCGCTCTACCTGCTCGTGACCGCGCAGCGGAGCCGAGCGGCGCTCACATCGGTCACCACGATCATCGTCGACGAGATCCACGCGGTCGCGCGCGACAAACGCGGCTCCCATCTTGCTGTCACGCTCGAGCGTCTCGAGCGGCTGTGCAAGCAGCGGCCGGTGCGCATCGGACTGTCCGCAACGCAACGACCCATCGAGACCGTCGCGCGCCTTCTGGTCGGCGCGGGCCCGACCCGCAGCAACCCTGACGGCAGCCCGCGGTGTGCGGTCGTCGATGTCGGGCACCGGCGCGCTCTCGACGTCGCGATCGAACTGCCGTCAGGCGAGCTCGAGGCGGTGGCTTCGCGCGAGCAACTGGGTGAGGTGCTCGACGCCATCGCCGCGCATGTCCGCGCGCATCGCACCACGCTCGTCTTCGTGAACACGCGCCGGATGGCCGAGCGCGTGGCGCATCTCCTTGCCGAGCGGCTCGGGGACGACGCGGTTGCGGCGCACCACGGAAGCCTGTCGAAGGATCGCCGGCAGCGGGTGGAATCGCAGCTCCGCGCAGGTGCGTTGCGCGCACTCGTCGCCACCGCGTCCCTCGAGCTGGGCATCGACATCGGGCCCATCGAGATGGTCTGTCAGATCGCCTCGCCGCGCAGCATCGCGACCTTCCTGCAGCGGGTCGGTCGCTCCGGGCACAGCCGGGGTGGGACACCCAAGGGCCGCCTGTACCCGATGACCCGTGACGAGCTGGTCGAATGCACCGCGCTGCTCGCCGGCGTGCGCAGCGGAGCGCTCGACGCGGTGCATCCGCCGCGTCTCCCGCTCGACATCCTCGCCCAGCAGATCGTCGCCGAGTGCGCCGCCGACAGCTGGCGCGAGGACGACCTCTTCGAGCTGATGCGCAAGGCCGCTCCCTTCGCGGACCTGACGCGCGAGGACTTCGACCGCATCGTCGAGCTCGCCGCCGACGGCATTCCCACCGGGCGTGGGAGGGTCGCCGCCTACCTCCACCGCGATCAGATCAACGGCGAGGTGCGCGCGAGACGTGGTGCGCGGCTGGCGGCGTTGACGTCGGGCGGAGCGATCCCCGAGACCGGCGACTATCGAGTCCTCGCCGAACCCGATGACACGTTCATCGGCACGGTCAACGAGGACTGGGCGATCGAGTCGTCGGCGGGCGACATCTTCCTGCTGGGCAGCACGTCGTGGAAGATCCGGCGTGTGGTCGCGGGCACGGTCCGTGTTGTGGACGCGCACGGGGCACCGCCATCGGTGCCGTTCTGGCTCGGCGAAGCACCCGCGCGCACCGAGGAGCTGTCGCGCGAGGTGTCGGATCTGCGCAGCGGTGTCGAGGCCCTGCTCGCGGAGGGCGGCGCCGACGAGGCGATCACGTGGGTGGAGCAGCGGGCCGGCGTCGACAACGACGTCGCGGCGATGGTCGTTCGCTATCTCGCGGCGGGCCGCACCGCTCTCGGCGTGGTGCCGACGCTCGAGCACATCGTGCTCGAGCGATTCTTCGATGACAGCGGCGGGATGCAGCTGGTGGTGCACGCACCGTTCGGCGGCCGGGTCAACCGCGCACTCGGCCTCGCCCTCCGAAAGCGATTCTGCGCGACCTTCGACTTCGAGCTGCAGGCCGCGGCGAGCGACGACTGCGTGCTCCTCTCGCTCGGGCCGCAGCACAGCTTCCCCCTCGAGGACATCCCGAAGTTCCTCTCCTCGGACACCGTGGAGGAGACGCTCCGCAAGGCGGCGATCTTCGCCCCGATGTGGGCGGTGCGGTGGCGCTGGAACCTGAATCGCTCGCTCACCGTGCTGCGTTTCAAGGGCGGGCGCAAGAATCCTGCGCCCATCCAGCGTCTCGAGTCCGACGACATCATGGGTGCGGTGTTCCCGCAGCTCGTCGCATGCCAGAACGAGAATCCGACCGGGCCTGTCGAGGCACCCGACCATCCCCTCGTCAATCAGACGATGTACGACTGCCTGCACGAGGTCATGGACGTCGACTCGCTGCGCGAGCTCGTGGTGCGCATCGAGCGCAAGGAAGTCGAGATCAGCTTCCGCGACACCGTGGAACCGTCTCCGCTCGCGCACGAGATCGTGAACGGGAGGCCGTACACGTTCCTTGATGACGCGCCCCTGGAGGAACGCCGCAGCCGCGCGATCACGCTGCGCCGGGGGCTGCCCGTCGAGGCGCGCGACCTCGCCGCACTCGATCCCGACGCGATTGCGCGGGTGCGCGGCGAGGCGACGCCGGATCCTCGCGATCACGACGAACTGCACGATCTCCTGGTCGCGCTGGTGGTCACGAGGCCGGTGCCGTCGTGGGAAGCCTGGTTCGACCAGCTCGTCGAACGCGGCAGGGCTCTCACGGTCACCAGCGACGGCGTCGAATACTGGTGCGCGATGGAACGCGCCGCGGCGGTCCAGGCACTCTGGAACGACGCCGCGATGGCGCCGGCTCCGATCTCACTCCCACGAGCAACCGCAGCACCGTCGGATCGCGACTCGCTGATCGCCGCGATCCTGCGCGGGCATCTCGAGGTGAGCGGTCCCATGACCGCGGCTGCGCTGTCGGAGCGCACCGGGCTGCGCGGATCCGAGGTGGCGATCGGGCTCGCGCTGATCGAGGGCGAGGGATTCGTCATTCGCGGCCACTTCGATCCGGGGATCGGCGATGAGCAGTGGTGCGCGCGGCGGCTGCTCGTGCGCATTCACTCGTACACGCAACAACGCCTCCGGCAGGAGATCGAGCCGGTCACGGCGCGGGACTTCGTCCGCTTCCTGCTTCGCTGGCAACGGGTTGCTCCCGGCACCCAGCGCGAGGGGCGAGCCGGCGTCGCCGCGACGATCGCCCAGCTCCAGGGCTTCGAGATCCCCGCCGGCGTATGGGAGGAAACCGTCCTGCCGAGCCGGGTCGCCGGCTACCGCAGCGCCTGGCTCGACGAGCTGTGCATGTCCGGGGAGGTCGCGTGGGCGCGGTTGAAGGTTCGCGACGAGCCCGGAGCAACCGCGCCGCCGCGCAGCAGCTCGTCGGCGTCACGTGCCACGCCGGTGACACTCGTGATGCGCTCCGACCTGCCGTGGCTGCTCCAGGCGGTGCGCGGTGACGCGCAACCGCTGGAACCGGTGTCGGGCGCGACCCTCGATGTGCTCGATGCGCTGCGCGAGCACGGCGCGCTCTTCACGAGCGACATCGTCTCGCTCGCGCGCCGGCTTCCCAGCGAAGTCGAGACCGCGCTCTGGGACGGCGTTGCGCGGGGCATGCTCACCGCAGACGGCTTCAGTGCGGTTCGCCGCCTGCTCGTCAGCCGCGGGCTGGCGCGTTCCCGGCCGCATCACCGCGGACTCCGCCACGGGGTCAGCGGCTACTCATCGGGCGAGGGTCGGTGGTCCCTGGTGCCACGCATGACCTCGGTTGCGGAGCACGACGCGCTCGCCGAGGCGATCGCGGAGCAGCTGCTGGTGCGCTGGGGCGTGGTGTTCCGCGACGTCGTCGCGCGCGAGACGATCGCACTACCCTGGCGCGACATCGTTTGGGCGCTGCGGCGGATGGAGGCGCGCGGCACGGCGCGCGGGGGGCGCTTCGTCACCGGGTTCGCCGGCGAGCAGTTCGCGCTCCCGGAAGCGGTCGACCAGTTGCGCGCGGTGCGCCGCCGCGAGCGCTCGTCGGAGATCGTTCGGGTCTCGGCGACCGACCCGCTGAACCTTGCGGGCATCCTGCTCCCCGGTCCACGCATCACCTCGGTGCGAACCAACAGCGTCGTGTTCGAGGACGGGTTGCCGGTCACGAATCCGGCTATGACAGTCTCCGAGTTCGCGACTCGTTAGCGATCGTCGCGGTCTCGACCGCGCACGGCGAGGAGACCTCCGCTACGTGCGGGACGCCGGGACGGGTTCGAAGAACAGAGCACTGGGGGCGGGCTCGGCCGGCACGCCGGCGAGCGGCCAGAGGAGGGTGAACGTGCTGCCTCGTTTCTCGTCGCTCTGAGCCTTCACCGTCGCACCGTGCGCGTCGCAGAGCCGGCGCACCAGTGCAAGCCCCATGCCCATCCCGCCGTGGCGGCGCGTCCGGCTGTTGTCCTCCTGGTAAAAACGGTCGAAGAGACGCGGGATGGCCTCCGCGCTGATACCGAGACCGTCGTCCACGATGTCGATGCGGCACTGACCCGTTCCCTTGACGGGACGCGCGCTGACATTCACATGGCCGTGCTCCGGTGTGAACTTCACGGCGTTGTCGATGAGGGCGCGGAGCACCTGGCGGAGACGGAACGGATCGGCGTTGACCGTGGGCGACCCGCGCACGTCGACGGTGAGCTCGACGGGAAGTCCGTCCTTGAAGTGGCGGCGAACGTCGTTGGAAGCGTCCGCGATCGCGGTCGCGACGTCGACGGACGACATGCGCACGTCGATGGTGTCGGAGTTCACGAGCGCGAAGTCGACGACGTTCTCCACGGTCTCGCTGAGCAGCTTCACCGAGATGTCCACGTCGCGAACGATCTCGAGCCGGGTCGCTTCGTCCCACTTGTCCCAGGCGACATTGAGCAGTTCGATCTGTCCCTGAATGGCGAGCACCGGGGTGCGCAGCTCGTGCTGCGCGGTGTCGAGAAAGTCGCTCTTCAACTGGTTCAGCTCGCTGAGGCGTCGCACCGCCTCGCGTTCCTGTTCGAGGGTTCGTGTGTTCTCCAATGCGACGGCGGCGTTGTTGGCGAGGGTGATCAGGGCGCGCTCGTCGCCGTCGGCGACCGGGCGCTCCGAGGCGACCACGAGGACACCGGTCAGCGATTCCTGGAAGAGCATCGGGACGGCGATCGTCGGGCGACCACCCCAGTCGAGGCGGACCGCGTGGCCGGCGCTCAGCTCATCGACGGGCATCGCGTCCGAGATGTCCGGTATCTCGGGACCGCGACTTCGCAGCCGGAGGAACTCCGAGCCCCGTCTCGTGTAGACGGTGGCACTCGCCGAACCGCCCGCGATCGCGTCGGCGGCGCCGAGCACCGCGTCCTGGAGTTGCTCGATGCCGCCGGTGGTCATGGTCAGCGCCCGGGACACCTCCTGCAAGCGGCCGACCGAGCCGTCGATGTGCTCGATGTAGCCGGCGATCTGCTCGCGCATCCGGTTGACGCCCGCAGCGAGGCGACCCAGCTCATCGCGCGATGTGATCGGAATGTCGGTGGTGTAGTCGCCGGCTGCGATGCGCTCGACGCCCCGCTCCAGCTTCGACACCGGACGGCGGACGAACCGGTCGACGAAGAGCAGCACGAGCAGGCACACGACGACCAGCGCCGTGAACGCGATCTGCGCGATCGTTCCCTCATCCTGGGCGGTCCCGGCGGCGAAGATCGAAACCGGGACCTCGACGCCGAGATAGCCGGCGACATGCGTGCCTCCCGGGGCGAGCAGAGGAATGAAGCTTCCCGCCACTGCGCCGACGCCCCCGACCGCGTAGATCGCGTGCGCGACGACCCCGCCGGTCGACACTGTCGGATGCGCGACCTGTTGGGCGATGGTGGACGGCGCGGTGGACGGCGTCGGAGTGTCGGCGCTGCCTTCGAAGCGCAGCAGGTTCGCGCCCGAGCTGCCGCTCAGGAACACCGGCGTGTAGCCGATCACCGGACCGTAGCGCGCGAACTGTGTCTGCAGTTGAGCGCTGTACACCACGATGCCGAGCGGCGCCTCGGTGCCGGCCTCGACGTTGTAGACGGGCACCGCAACGTCGAGCGCGGGCAACCCACCGGCGAGCATCTCGACACCTTCGACCCCGGACGGGCACTCGGCGCGGAGCGCCGGGCTGGCGGCGATCACGGCGCCGGTCTGCTGGCACGCCGCGGTGGTCTCCACCTGCAATGCATCGCGAATCGACGCGAGGCTTCCCGTGACATGCGGCGTTCCGCCCTGCTCGCAGGCGCCGGTTGCCGGGTGCGTGGTGGTGCCGTCCGGCCCGGCGCTATCGCATTCGCTGGTGTACAGCACCGTGCCGTGGCTGTCCAGGATGGAGACCCCGAGTCCGGGGAGGTTGACGATGCGCTTGCCGGTGAACTCCGCGGCGACCAACTCCGCCGGGTTGCTGCCGTCGAGCGCGAGCTGGAGCGATGTCAGCGAGGCGACCGCCGTGGCCGCGTACTGCGCCTGTGGCTGGATCACCCGCGAGATCAGCTCCGCGGCGACCCCCGCTCGGTTGTCGGCGTTGGAGAGCGCCCCTGCGTCCGTCTGCTGCGAGCGGCTCACGAGCAGAAAGCCGCTGACCCCGGCGATCACGAGCGCGGTGAAGACGATCCCACCCGCCAGCAGGCGGCCGGCAAGGCTGCTTCGCAGGCCGAACCGGCGGACGAACAGGCTGCGGCGCTGCCCACTGGCACCCATGGATCGAGCCTATTGGGGGAGAGGCGGCGCCGAATGGGTGACCGCTCGCAGTCCGGAAACGGGCCGGTGACGAACGATCTCGAGTGCACCCGGAATCGGGCGTTCAGCGAGGGCCCGAGACCCGTACGCTTAGGGCATGCCCTTTCGCCGCCGCCGGCCCTCGCGAGCCGTCACGGATGACGTCGAGCGCACGGGCCCGGGCGCATTCCTGAAGCGTTGGACGATCCCGATCATCGGGGCGCTCACCCCGACGGCGCTCATCGTGGTCAACATCGCGGTCTTCATCGTCAAGAACCTGACCGAGTTCCGCTGGACGATCTCGATCCTCGCGTTCGTGAGCGGGCTGATGCTCAACTCCTGGGCGGGCCTGAACATCTACCGCGTGCTCCAGCAGCGGCGCCCCGACCACGCGCTCGTGCACGAGCGCAACCAGGAGGTGGTGCTCGTGCTCGGGATGGCGGTGATCATCATCGCCGCGTTCCTGACGGCACTGTTCTGCTACCTCGGCCTCTCGAACTACGCCAATCTGCCCAACGGGCTGACGTTCTTCACCGGGGTGCTGTCTGCGGCGGTGCCGATCCTGCTTCGGGCCGCCTTTCACCGCGGCGTGCCGAAGGGACGCGGCCGGGGCGGCGCTCCGATTTCGACGGTCACGGGACTGCCGCCGGGTGGGACCCCGTTGCCGCCGCCGTCAGTCTCGGTGCAGCGACCGATTCCGCGGCGGTAGTCAGCCAGCATTCAGCACGTCGCAGGGGATCGAATCGACGCACGCGACGAGAGGAGCGGGGCGCACGCACCCCCGCCCCTGTCTCGCTGCTGGGGCCTCAGACCTCCTTGAATTCGGCGTCGACGACGTCGTCCGCGCCCGCGCCTTCACCGGCCCCTGCGCCGGTATCCGGAGCGCCGCCGTCGCCGTTGGCCGCATGCGGCTCGCCGGCTCCGGGCTGCGCCTGCTGGGTCTGCGCGTACACGGCCTCGCCGATCTTCTGGATCGACGCAGCAAGATCATCGTGCGCCTTCTTGATCGCGTCCGAGTCGTTACTGGCAATTGCGTCACGAACTGCCTTGACCTTGGCCTCGATGTCGGTGCGCAGCTCGGCCGGCACCTTGTCGCCCGCGTCGGTGAGCGCCTTCTCGGCCTGGTAGGCAAGCTGCTCCGCACGGTTGCGGGTCTCGACGGCCTCGGCCCGCTTGCGGTCCTCGTCAGCGTGCGCCTCGGCCTCCCGCACCATGCGCTCGACCTCGTCCTTCTGGAGCGTCGTCGAGCCGGTGATGGTGACCTTGTTCTCCTTGCCGGTCCCGCGATCCTTGGCGGTCACGTTGAGGATGCCGTTCGCATCGATGTCGAAGCCGACCTCGATCTGCGGCATGCCGCGCGGTGCCGGTGGGATGCCGTCGAGCGTGAACGTTCCGAGGATCCGGTTGTCCCGTGCCATGGGGCGCTCGCCCTGGAGCACGACGATCTCGACTGAGGGCTGGCTGTCCGAAGCGGTTGAGAACACCTGCGTCTTCGCGGTGGGGATGGTCGTGTTGCGCTCGATCAGCTTGGTGTTGACCTCGCCCTCGGTCATGATCCCCAGCGACAGCGGGGTCACGTCGAGCAGGAGCACGTCCTTCACCTCGCCCTTGAGGACGCCGGCCTGGATGGCCGCCCCGACGGCGACGACCTCGTCCGGGTTGACCCCACGATGCGGGTCCTTGTTGGTGAAGCTCTTGACCAGCTCCTGGACGACCGGCATGCGCGTCGACCCGCCGACCAGGATGACCTCGTCCAGCTGCTGTGCCGTCAGCCCCGCGTCCCTGAGCGCCGCCTCGAACGGACCGCGGCAGCGCGCGGTGAGGTCTTCGGTGAGCTGCTCGAACTTGCTGCGCGACAGCGTGATCGCGAGGTGCTTCGGACCCGACGCATCGGCGGTGATGAAGGGCAGGTTGACCTCGGTCTCCTGACGCTGCGAGAGCTCGATCTTGGCCTTCTCCGCGGCCTCGGTCAGGCGCTGGAGCGCCTGGCGGTCGCCCCGGAGGTCGATGCCCTGGTCCTTCTTGAACTCGTCGGCAAGCCAGTCCACGATGCGACGGTCGTAGTCGTCACCGCCGAGGTGGGTGTCACCGTTGGTGGACTTCACCTCGAAAACGCCTTCGCCAACCTCGAGGATCGACACGTCGAAGGTCCCGCCGCCGAGGTCGAAGACGAGGATCTTCTCGTTCTCCTTCTTGTCGAGTCCGTACGCGAGCGCCGCCGCCGTCGGCTCGTTGATGATGCGGAGGACGTTGAGTCCCGCAATCTGACCGGCGTTCTTGGTCGCCTGCCGCTGCGCGTCGTTGAAGTACGCGGGGACGGTGATCACCGCGTCGGTGACCTTCTCGCCCAGGTATGCCTCGGCGTCGGTCTTGAGCTTCTGCAGGATCATCGCGGAGACCTGCTCGGGCGTGTGGTTCTCGCCGTTGACCTCGACCTCGGCACGGCCGTCCTTGCCGGCCACGACCTTGTAGGGGACCTGCTTGGCCTCGTTGCTGACCTCGCTCAACAACCGGCCCATGAAGCGCTTGATCGAATAGACGGTGTTCTCGGGGTTGACTGCTGCCTGGCGGCGGGCCAGCTGCCCGACGAGGCGCTCGCCGGTGCGCGTGAATGCGACCACCGACGGAGTGGTGCGGCCTCCCTCGGCGTTGGCGATGACGACGGGCTCGCCGCCCTCCATCACTGCCACCACGCTGTTGGTGGTGCCGAGATCGATGCCGACTGTTTTAGCCATCTGGGTGTCCTCCGGGACTGGTGAATCAGGATGTTCGATTGAGCGTCGGACGGACGCCCTTATCGAATACCGCGCGCCACCGACATGCTAAACGTAGGGGATGGGCGATTCCCGACCGATCGCGGAGCAGCTGGTCGACCTTCGCCGGCGCGCGGACGAGGATTTCCTCCACCCCGACGCGCTTCGCGAGCCCGGGCGGCACCAGCTCGACCTGGGCGAGATCGGCCTCAGGGTCAGCCTCACGCGGTCCCGCTACCCGAACCGCCCGGACGGGGTCGACCAGTATGCGGTGACCCTCTCGCGGCCGGAGCTGGATCGGCCGCCCGGAAACCAGGAGGTCGCCATGGTCCTCGCGTCCGCCTTCGGCGACGCGTCCACCCGGGCGGTCGAGCGATCGGGTGGCGCATCGCGAATCAGGATGTTCCGGGTTCCCGCCGGCGCCGCGTAGCCCGGCCACGTGGTCCGGCCGGGTCCGCTTCCTCGTAACCGTCGGCACCGATCAGGGGCACGAAGCGGCACGGCCCGAGGGACTCGGTCACCCAGCGGCCGTCGACGAGACGAAGGCGGGTGAGCTCCTCGCCGTTCCCACCCTCGGTGATGGGCACCACGAGGCGCCCGCCCTCGACGAGCTGCCGGGCAAGTGCGATCGGTAGGCGCGGCGCCGCAGCTCCGACCGCGATGGCGTCGAAGGGCGCGCGCTCGGGGACACCGACGCTGCCGTCCCCGACCAGCACCTCGACGTCGTAGTCGAGCCGTCGCAGGCGCTGCGCCGCCGACTCCGCCAGGGATCGCACCCGCTCGATGCTCACCACACGGGCGCCGCAGGCGGCCATCACGGCGGCCTGGTACCCGGAGCCCGTCCCGACATCGAGCGCCAGGTCGCCGGCCTGCAGCTCGAGTGCCTCGACCACGACCGCGACCATGAGCGGCTGGCTGATCGTCTGTCCGGGGGCGTCGATCGGGAGCGCCCGGTCGGCGTAGGCCCGTTCGCGATCACCCTCGAGCACGAACTCCTCGCGGGGCACCTGCGCCATGGCGCGCAGAACGGCAGGCGACCGAATACCGTGCTCGATCAGCGACGCCATCATGCGATCTCGTTCCGACGTAGCGGTTAGCCTCGGGGGGTGAGATCAAGATCGGGCGGTGGACTGTCTGGCAGCTTCCAGACGATCCACTCTTTCTGCCAGCGCCGGTGCAGCTCGTTGGCCGCTTCGACCGCGTCGTGATAGCGCAGCTCGAACGTCGCGAAGTCATGGGCGTCGAGCGCCGCCATCAGGGGATCCAGGTCATCGAGCATCCACTCCTCGATGTCGGTCGTGTACTTCGGCCGGGTCACCTCGCAGAGCCGCAGCAGCTTGCGCATCTCGCGGAGCTGCCAGCTCGCGAGCGGCCAGTTGGCTGCGCGCGCCGCGTAGAAGGCCTTCCAGAATCGAGCGCCGATCTCCGGCATCAGACGCGCGAGCCCGGGCTGGAGGGCGGTGAGCTGCTCGAGCTCGAGCCGTTCAGGGTTCTTGGGCTGGGTGCTGACGTCGGTCATTCGGATCTCCAGTCTACGGACGCGCCCCCTCCCGGGAACCCGGAGCGCTTGCGGCGCGTGTCATGGGTATGAGCACTGAACTGCATCCGTCGCGGTGGTCGCGACCACTCGTGGCGCTCGCGTCGGTCGCGGTCATCGGAGCGGGCTTCGGCGCATTCTTCGGGATCCGCGCAGTCCAGGGGTCGGGTTCGGCGCCCTCCGCGGGACAGCCGCCCGCGCGCGTCGGCGCCGCCATGACCTATGACGCCGCGAACGGCACGGTCGTGCTCTTCGGCGGTCAGAGCAGGTCCAGGGCGCTCAACGACACGTGGATCTGGGACGGCTCGGGGTGGACGCGGGCTCAACCCGGAACCTCGCCGCCGCCCCTGGACAACCCTCAAGCCACGTACGACCCGGTGAGCCACGACGTGGTCCTGGTCGGCGGTCAGCAACTCGCGAACCACGCTCCGATCGCGTGCTCGGGAGGCTCCGGGTCGTCCTCCTCCGGGTCCGGAGGGTCGACGACGACCTTCATCCCGCCGGGCACTCCGATCCCCGCCATCGCCCCGTCTCCCAGCGCCACATCGAAGGCGGCGCAGGGAAGCCCGGTGACGTCGCCGGGCTGCGCGACCCTGATTTCGCCGAACGCCGTCACGTGGCTGTGGAACGGCAACGACTGGTCCAAGGCCTTGGGATCGACCCCCGAGGTGGTCTTCGGGAGCGCCGCGCTGGCAACCGACCCGGTGTCCGGGCGAGTGGTGCTTCTGCCCCGGGGGCCCTTCGCGGTGCCCGCGCTCGGGGCCGCGGAGCCGGCGATCGCCTGCCCGCTGCAGAGCAACGCAATGCCCGACGCTCAGCCGAAGTGCCCCTGGCCGATCGCCGAGGTGCCTGCCTGGAGCTGGAACGGCCATCAATGGAAGGTCATGACGACCACCTCGAGCACGACGTCCTTTGAGCTGTTCAGTTCGTCGATCGTCGACGACGCCGTGAGCGGCAAGCTGGCGACCTTCAGCGGCAACCTTGCGCTTCCGGCGCCGGCACCGTTGCCATGCACGGTGTGCCTCGGCGCCAACCCGGCGCACCCGTCGGCGAGCGGGACCGGAACCGAGAGCGTCTGGACGGGAACGGCGTGGAAGCAGGTCACCACCTTTGACGGCGGCCCGGCGATGCCGGCTGTCGCGTTCGTCGGTGACCCCGCCTCCCACAGCGACGTCGCATTGACGGAAAGCGGACAGACGTGGCTCTGGACCGGGGTCTGGACCCGGGCGCACCCTGGCACCAGCCCTTCGATCGTCAGTGGCGCGGTCTCCACCTATGACGCCGCCACCGGTCAGGTGGTGATGTTCGGCGGCGCCGGGACCACGTCGCGTGCGACCGGGCTGTACGACCAGACGTGGACCTGGGACGGCTCGGACTGGACCCGACGCGGCGGGAGCGAAGGTCCGAGCGTGACCATCCCCGTTCCCAGCCCGGTGAGCATTCCCCCGGGACCGCCATGCGAGCCGATCATCGAACCTGCCCAGCCGGGCGCATCGCCGTCGCCGCACGCGCCGACCATCTGCAACGGCAGCACGGGGAGCAGCTCCGGAAGCACCGGTTCGGCCACCGGCATCAGTTCCGGCAGCGGGGTCGCCGCGCCCTGAGCAGCCACAATGGCTGCCAATGGGAGATCCCGACGACGTCCGCATCGAAACGCTCGAGGATCACCAGGACGCCCAGGTCCACGCGATGCTCGTGGACCTCGCACTCGCCGAGCAGCGCCATTACGACCATCCCGAAGAGACGCCGGAGCAGCTGAGGGCGCATCTCACGACATCGCCCCGGTTCTCGGGGGAGAACCGCATCCTCGTTGCCCGCGCGCCCGCAGGGGAGGCGATCGGGCTCTGCTGGGTGGTCCTCTTCGACCCCGGCACGGGTCTCGAGGCCGAGATCGCGGAGCTGTACGTGAAACCCGAGGGGCGGGGCAGGGGAGTCGCCCATCGCCTCATGGCGGCGGCGATGCAGCTGATTCGCAGCCGCGAGGTCACGTTCGCCTGCGTGTGGACTCGCGGTGACAATCAGGCGGCTCTCGCGGCCTATTTCGCCGCCGGGTTCACACCCACCGAACAGACCGTGCTGACCTGGCTCCCGCTCGAATCCGACGAGAGGTCGGGATAATAGCCGCTCCATGACACTCACCCGCGCCGAAGTCGATCACGTCGCAAGCCTTGCCCGCCTGGGATTGAGCGACACCGAGAAAGATCGTCTGCTCGGCGAGCTGGAGAAGATCCTCGATCACATCGCGCGCCTGCAACAGGTCGACACGTCGGCACTTGCGGAGACCGCGCAGGTCGGCGACCTCGTCAATGTCATGCGCGCCGATGTGCCGGAGCCGCCGATCGGTGCTGCCGCAGCGCTGCGCAACGCACCCGCGTCGGATGGAAGCCACTTCATCGTGGGAGCGATCCAGGGCGACGACCTTGACGCCTAGGACCGTCACCGAGCTGGCCGCGGCGCTTCGCGACGGCAGCACCACCCCGCGCGCGCTGCTCGACGGCGCGCTGGCGCACGTCGACCGAACCGAGAAGGACCTGAACGCGTACCTCGCGGTCACCCGCGAGCTCGCCGAGTCGCAGGCCGACGCCGCCGCCCGAACGCTGGAGGAGCATCCCGACACGGCGTCGCCGCTCTGCGGCATTCCGATGGCGCTCAAGGACGTGCTGTGCGTCGACGGCATCGAGACCACGGCCGGGTCGAAGATCCTGCGCGGGTTCAAACCGCCGTACACCGGCACCGCCGTGCAGCGATTGTTCGATGCGGGTGCGGTCTGCGTGGGCAAGACCAACTGCGACGAGTTCGCGATGGGATCCTCGACGGAGAACTCGGCATACGGACCGGTCGGCAACCCCTGGGACGTCGAGCGCGTGCCCGGGGGCAGCAGCGGAGGCAGCGCCGCGACCGTTGCAGCCGGCTCGGTTCCGTACTCGCTGGGCACCGACACCGGTGGTTCGATCCGCCAGCCCGCTGCGCTGACCGGCGTGGTCGGGTTCAAGCCCACCTATGGACGGGTTTCCCGTTACGGGCTCATCGCTTTTGCGTCGTCGCTCGACCAGATCGGTCCGTTCACGCGCACCGTCGAGGACTGCGCGCTCGTCTACTCGGCGATTGCCGGTCACGATCCGCGCGACAGCACGTCCGATCCACGCGCGGTCGACGATCCACTCGCATCGCTGCATGCCGGCATCGCGGGGATGCGCCTGGGAATCCCGCGCGAATATCTCGGCGAGGGAACCGAGCCCGGGGTTCGCGCAGCGGTCGAGGCTGCGTTCCGCGTCCTCGAGGCCCAGGGAGCGACGCTCCAGGAGGTCTCGCTGCCGAGCACCGACGTGGCGCTGAGCGTGTACTACATCATCGCGCCCGCGGAATGCTCGTCGAACCTCGCGCGCTACGACGGCGTGCGCTTCGGCAACCGTGTGGAGCGCGCGTCGCTCACCGACATGTACCTGGAGACGCGCGACGCCGGTTTCGGCAACGAGGTCAAGCGCCGGGTCATGCTCGGCACCTACGCGCTGTCGAGCGGCTACTACGACGCGTACTACCGTCAGGCGCAGAAGGTCAGGACGCTGGTGAGCCAGGAGTTCGATTCCGTGTTCCACGCGGTGGACGCCATCGTGTGCCCCACCTCCCCGAGCGTGGCGTTCCCGATGGGCTCGCGCGACGATCCCCTGTCCATGTACATGTGCGACGTCGTCACGCTGCCGGCGAACCTCGCCGGCATTCCCGGCATCTCCGTGCCGTGCGGATTCGTCGACGGCCTGCCGGTCGGGCTGCAGGTGATCGCACCGCGATTCGAGGACTCGCGCGTGCTGCGGGTTGCGCACGCGTATGAGCAGGCAACCGCCTTCCACGGCGTCGACTCGCCCTACGCGGGCGAGGCCGCATGACCGCAACCGCCGCGATCCCATCCGGGGCTCTCGATCGCTTCGAGGTGGTCATCGGCCTCGAGGTCCACGCGCAGCTGCTCACACGCAGCAAGATGTTCTGCGGGTGCCCCGCGGATTACACGAGCGCCGCCCCGAACGAGAACACCTGCCCCGTCTGCCTCGGGCTCCCGGGCGTCCTGCCGACCATCAATGAACAGGCGGTCGAGTTCACGGTTCGCACCGCGCTGGCGCTCCACTGCGATATCCCGTCCTTCACGAAGTTCGACCGCAAGAACTACTTCTATCCGGACCTCCCCAAGGGATACCAGATCTCGCAGTACGACCTGCCGCTGTCGGTCAACGGACATCTCGAGTTCCCGGTCGGCGGCGAGACGGTCCGCTGCGGCATCACCCGTGTGCACCTCGAGGAGGACACGGGCACGATGCGTCACGCCGGCGATGTGCTGCAGAGCGCGACGTCGTCACTGATCGATCTCAACCGCTGCGGTGTGCCGCTGATGGAGATCGTCGGCGAGCCCGATCTGCGGACACCGGAGGCGGCGCGCGAGTACCTGGTGCGCCTGCGTCAGATCCTCACCTACATCGGGGTGAACGACGGCAACCTCGAGCAGGGATCCTTCCGCTGCGACGCCAACATCTCGCTGCGCCCGCGCGGCGCGCAGGAGCTCGGCGTGAAGGTCGAGGTCAAGAACATGAACTCGTTTCGCGCGGTGCAGCGTGCGCTCGAGTCGGAGATCGAGCGGCAGACGAGCGTGCTCCTCGCCGGCGGCACGCTGGTGCAGGAAACACGGGGCTGGGTGGAGACTCACGGGCGCACCATCTCCCAGCGGAGCAAGGAGCAGGCACACGACTACCGCTACTTCCCCGAGCCCGACCTCCCGCCGCTGAGGCTGGATGATGCGTTCGTCGAACGGGTGCGCGCGACCCTGCCGGAGCTGCCCGAGGCACGGGCGCATCGCTTCCAGCAGCAGTACGGGTTGACGCCGTACGACGCGGCGGTTGTTACCGCCACGCGCGAGGAGGCGGACACCTACGAGGCACTGGTCGCCGCAGGTGTTCCCGCCAAACTTGCCGCGAACTGGCAGAGCGGCGATGTTGCCGCACTGGCGAACGAGCACAGGATGCCGCTGCAGGACAGCGGGCTCGGCGTCGCCGGACTCGCGAGCCTGCTCCGCCTCGTCGATGCCGGCACCGTCAACGGTCCCACCGCGAAGGAACTCCTCGGCGAGCTCTACGTGTCAGGCGGCAATCCCGAGGCGTTGGTGCGCGATCGCGGCCTCGCCCAGGTGAGCGACGCGACCGAGCTCGCGGCACTCGTGGACGCCGCCATCGCGGCCAACCCCGCGGCGGCCGCGGACTTCCGCGCGGGCAAGCAGCAGGCGCTCGGCCAGCTCATGCGCGCGGTCAAGGACGCGACCGGCGGCAAGGCCGACATGCCGCTGGCGAACCGTCTCCTGCGCGAACGTCTCTCGGAGCAGTAGCCGGTGCGTCTCGGACGCATGGTCCACGGTGGACTGTGCCTTGCGCGTGACGAGCAGGGTGCGACGCTGCTCGTCGAGGGCGGCATTCCCGGCGAGGACGTCGAGATCTCGATTCGCTACCGCAAGGGCTCGACGTCGTTCGCCGAGGTGGTGCGAGTTGTCGACGCGTCGACGCATCGCGTCACGCCGCCATGCCCGTACGTGCCCCGCTGCGGGGGCTGCCAGCTCCAGCACATCGAGTACGCGCATCAGGTCGAGCTGAAACGGGACATCGTGCTCGATGCTCTGCACCGGCAGCGAATCGAGCATCCGGCGCCGCGCGTGCACGCGGTCGAGGATCCGTGGCGGTATCGGCTCCGCGGCGAGTTCCACGTCATCGCCGGGACCGAGACCACGCCGCCCGCGCTCGGGTTCAACCGCGCGCGCAGCTGGCGGCCGATCGCCGTGGACGACTGCCTGATCCATCACCCGCGGATCACCACCGCGCTGCCCGCATTGCGCGAGCTGCTCAACTCGAGTGCCACCAACGCGCTCAACACGCTGCATCTCACGGTCGGGGAGGACGGGCAGGAGCTGCTCATTCACGCCAAGCCGGAGCGGGGACTGGCCGGTGGCGCGCTCGACGGCGGCCTCGACCTCCCGGGCGGTGGGCGGGTCAGCACGACGTCGACGACACTGCGCTGGCGCGGGATGACCTTCCGTGTCACCCCGGAGGCGTTCATCCAGGTGAACTGGGCGCAGATGGACGTGCTCTACCAGTGCGTCATCGACGCACTCGGCGGCCATGCGGGTCTCCGCGTCGTCGACGCGTACGCGGGCATCGGCGTGCTCGCGTCCCACCTCGCCGCCGAGGCGCAGGAGGTGGTGTGCATCGAGAGCAACCGCGGCGCCGCGCAGCTCGGTGTGCTCAACGCGCGGGTCAATGACGTCGCCGAGCGCATGCACTTCGTTCTGTCGCCGGTGGAGGATGCGCTGCCGCGCGTCGGCGCCGCGGAGATGGCCGACGTGGTGATCCTCGATCCGCCCCGGGCAGGGTGCTCCGGCCGGGTGACGGGCTGGCTCGCGCTGGCGGGACCGGAGCGAGTCGTCTATGTGTCCTGCGATCCCGCGACGCTGGCGCGGGACCTGCACACGCTGGTGGCGTCGGGGCCGTATCGCATCGAGGCACTCGACGTGGTGGACATGTTTCCGCAGACCTATCACGTCGAGAGCGTGGTGACGCTCAGACGCGACGGCGCGGCGTCGTCCGAGGACGCCACCGAGTACGCCGCCACCCGCTGAGCGGTACCCTCAATGCCGCGGCGGCCGGTCGCCGTGGAGTGGTAGCGTACGTCTGTTCGTTGTCATCGACAGCACCCAGGAGGCAGAGTGGAGGAGCCATCCGCGACCGGCGAGGAGATCGAGTCGGGAGGCTTCGCCCACCTGCATACGCACAGTGAGTTCTCGCTGCTCGACGGCGCCTCACGTGTCAAGGAGCTCATCGACAGCGCGAAGGCGATGGGGCAGACGGCCATCGCAATCACCGACCACGGTGTGCTCTACGGTGCGATCGATTTCTACGCCACCGCGCGCGCGGCAGCGATCAACCCCGTGCTCGGTTGCGAGATGTACATGGCGCCGCGCTCCCGCCACGATCGCGAGGGCCGGACCGACCGCGATCCCAACCACCTCATCCTGCTTGCGCGCAACGACACGGGCTATCGCAACCTCATCAAGCTGGTCAGCACCTCACACCTCGAGGGCTACTACTACAAGCCGCGCATCGACCGCCAGTTGCTCGCGGAGCACGCCGAGGGCCTGATCTGCCTGTCCGCGTGCCTCGGCGGCGAGCTGCCGCAGGCGATCCTTCGGGGCGACATGGCCGGCGCCGAGACGGTCGCACGCGAGCATGCGGAGATCTTCGGTGCGGACGGCTACTTCCTCGAGCTCATGGACCATGGCATCCCCGAGGAGGACACGGTCCGCGCCGGCCTCGTCGAGATCGCGCGCCGCACCGGTCTGCCGCTCGTGGCCACCAACGACTCGCATTACATCAAGCCTGAGGACGCCGAGGCGCACGACATCCTGCTCTGCCTGCAGACGGGTGCGCGCCGCGAGGAGGAGAAGCGCTTCCGGTTCTCGGGGCCCGAGTATTACCTCGCGAGCACGCAGCAGATGCGCGATCGATTCGCCGCCTACGGCGAGGCCGTGGCCAACACGATGGCCGTGGCGAATCGCTGTCACGTCGAGATTCCCCTGGGCCGGAATCTGCTGCCGACGTACTCGCCGATCCCCGAGGGGCTCGACGCCGACACGTACCTTCGCGAGCTCTGCGAGGCCGGGGTGCGGGAGCGCTACGCGGACGCGGTGACGGCGGAAGTTCGCGAGCGCCTCCTCATGGAGCTCGACGTCATCCGTGAGACGGGTTTCTCGGCGTACTTCCTGATCGTCTGGGACCTGATCCGGGCGGCGCGGTGCGACGGGGTGCGGGTCGGGCCCGGGCGCGGCAGCGCCGCCGGCTCATTGGTGAGCTACGTGCTGCACATCACCGACATCGAGCCGCTCCGCTACGGCCTCATCTTCGAGCGGTTCCTCAACCGCGAGCGCGTGCAGATGCCTGATATCGACATCGACTTCGATGACAGAGGACGAGACCGCGTGCTCGCGTACGTGCAGGAGAAGTACGGACGAGATCGTGTCGCCCAGATCATCACCTTCGGGACCATGGCGGCGCGGGCGGCGATCCGTGACGTGGGTCGCGTGCTCAACGTGCCCTTGCCGGATGTCGACCGCCTCGCGAAGCTGGTGCCGCAGGTGGTGAACATCACCCTCGATCGAGCGCTCACCGAGAGCCGCGAGCTCAAAGATCTCTACGAGCACGAGGAATGGGCGAAGCACATCATCGACAACGCGCAGCGACTCGAGGGGATCTGCCGCAACGCGTCGACGCACGCGGCGGCCGTGGTCATCGGATCCGAGCCACTCGCCAACATCGTGCCGCTGCAGCGCTCGACTGCCGGTGACGGCACCGCGGTCACGCAGTACGACATGAACGGCGTGTCCCAGATCGGGCTGCTGAAGATCGACCTCCTCGGGCTCTCCAACCTCACCGTCATCGCCGAGGCGGCTGACCTGGTGCGTCTGCACCGCGGCATCGACCTCGACATCGACCACCTCCCGCTCGACGACGCCAAGACGTACGAGCTCCTTGGCAAGGCCGACACGCACGGCATCTTCCAGCTCGAGGCCACCTTCGCCAAGCGAATCCTCATCGACATGCAGCCCAAGTGCCTCGAGGATCTCGGGGTCGCGGTCGCGCTCAACCGCCCCGGTCCGATCGAGGGGGGCGCCACCGCAACCTGGATGCGGCGCAAGCGTGGTGAGGAGCCGGTCACCTACATGCTTCCTGAGCTCGAGCCGATCCTCAAGGAAACCTACGGGGCGATCCTGTACCAGGACCAGGTCATGAAGATCGCCTCAGCCGTCGCCGGGTTCACGCTCGGCGAGGCCGACATCCTCCGCGCCGCGATGGGCAAGAAGGACAAGGTGAAGATGTCCAAGCAGCGCGAACAGTTCCTCAGTGGTGCCGCGGCGCGCGGCGTCGCGCCGGAGACGGCGCTCGAACTCTTCGAACTCATCGCACTCTTTGCGGGGTACGGGTTCAACGGCGCGCACAGCATCTCGTACGGGTTGATCGCGTACCAGACCGCGTATCTCAAGGCGAACTTCCCACGTGAGTACATGACCGCGCTGCTCAACAGCCGCGCGGACAACTTCGACAGGCTGAAGCAGTCGATCCTCGACGCGCATGCCCGAGGCCTCGTGGTCCGACCGCCGGATGTGAACCGGAGTGCGTCGGCGTTCAGTCTCGCCGCTGAGGATGAGAACGAGATCCTGTATGGGCTGCGCCACATCAAGAACGTCGGCGAGCGGGTCGCCGCCGAGATCGTTGCCGAACGCGATGCCGGCGGTCCCTTCGTGTCGCTCTTCGACCTGTGCCTGCGGGTGGCGAGTCGCGACCTCAATCGTCGCGTCGTCGAGGCGCTCATCCGCAGCGGCGCGTGCGACTCCCTCGGTGAACGTGGGGCCATGCTGGCGGTGCTCGATCGCGTCATCGATCGCGCCGCGACGATCCGTCGCGAACGGGAATCGGGTCAGACCTCCCTGTTCGGCGAGACGATCGTGCTGATCGAGCCGGTGTCGCAGGCCGCGGACGATCTCGAGGGCCGCGACGTCAACGGTCCCTATGCAATCGCGGCCGACGAGCGATTGAGCTGGGAGCGAGAGTTCCTCGGCATGTACCTGAGCGACCACCCGCTGCGCAGGATTGCCGGCGAGCTGCAGCAGCGCGTCGACACGACCATCAACGAGCTCGGCGCCCATCTCGACGGACTCATCGTCCAGGTGGGCGGCGCCATCCGCGACATGCGCACCTTCGTGCCCCGGCGAAGCACCACGGGTCAGCGCATGGCCGCACTGCAGATCGAGGACCTCACCGGCAGCGTCGAGGTCGTGGTCTTCGCCCGTGTCTTCGAGGAGTGCGTGTCGGCGCTGCGGCCGGACGCGGTGATCGTCGTGCGCGGCAAGGTGGAGGCGGGCCGGACCACCAGCGGCGCCGTGGCGCCCCCCGCGGGCGAGGAGGACGACCGCGTCGACCTCGAACCCCCGCAGATCCTCGCGGAGGCGGTGTATGCGTATGACGATCCGCGTCTCGCCACCTGGCGCAGGGACAGCACGGTGCATCTCAGCGTGAAGGCGTCGCAGATCGGCAGCCTCAGAGCACTCCGGCAGGCACTCGAGGAACACCAGGGTGATTGCGAGGTCGTCCTGCACGTCGACTCGGGGACGAGCGTCGACGAGATCACCTTGAGCGTCGACTTCGCCGTTGATCCGTGTCCCGCGCTCGAACGCGCTGTGGAGCTCCTCGTCGGGGACAACGCGTATCGCGTCGAGATGCGCCGGGTGCGCGCACCGGAGCGCGAGCGCAGCGCCGCGCGGCGCTGACGGCGCCGGTCAGACCGGCCCGAAGATCAGCCCGAAAACGATCTTGATCACGATGATCAGCACGATGTACATGACCAGCGCCGCGATCGCCGGGTAATCGACCCCGGCGGTCACGCGGCCCCGGTGCAGTCCGGCGAAGGGAGCCACCAGCGGGTTGGTGAAGGACCGGACCATCTGCACCATCGGATGCCATGGATCCGCGTGAAAGAGCGCCAGCAGGACCCGAACGAATACGAGGACCGCGATCACGATCGCGATGTCGACCACGAGGGTTTCGATGAGGGAGGAGATCTGCGCACCGGGGTTCGCGTAGCCGTAGACGAGCCCCTGCAGCAGCTGCGCGACGAAGTTGATGACGAGGATCGCGAGAATCGGTGAGAAGTCGATGCCGCTGAAGGTGGGGAGGATGCGCCGGAAGGGAGCGAGGATGGGGTCGACGATGACTCGCAGCCAGCGGACGACCGGGTGCCACGGGCTGAGCCCGATCCAGGACACGGCAATCCGCGCGATGATCAGCACCGTCAGGGCGACCTCGAGGAAGCCGATGAGGTTGTAGAGCAGTTGCTGTGTCACCGGGCGGCGGCGGGCTCCTGGGCGGCCGACGACTCGTCCGCTGAGCGCGTCTCGAACCGCGCGCTGGTGCGTCGCCAGAGGAGATAGAGGAGGGGCACGGCGACGACGAGCATCGCGATCGACGTCCACTGTGCCTCGCGCAAACCGAGGGGTCCGGGCGGTTCGCTGGCACGGAACTCGAAGAGGATGAGCTGGCTGATCGCGTAGAGGGCGACGTACGCGATGGCGAGCACGCCGGGGCGCACGTTCCGACGCAGCAGCAGGTACAGGATGACCCCGATGCAGATGGTGCCCAGCGCCTCGTACACCGCGGCGGGTTGGTATGCGATGCACTGCGCGGCGGTGCAGAGCTTGAAGTTCGGCTGCAGGATCGCGGCCGGATTCGAGTACGCGGTCGCCCACGGCAGCGTGCTCGGTGCGCCGAGGATGTCGCCGTTGATGACGTTTCCGATGCGCCCGATCGGCTGGCCGACGACGGCGAAGAGCACACCGCCGTCGAGTGCGGTCCAGGGGTTGTATCCGTAGCGCCAGGCGCAGATGGCGAGGGTCACGAAGCCGGCGATGATGGCGCCGAAGAAGGCCATCCCACCCTGCCAGAACGCGATGATGTTGACCGGGTGCAGGACGTAGTTCTGCCAGAGGTTCGGTTGCTGCACGACGTAGTAGAGACGGCCGCCGAGCAGCCCGAAGATGATCGTCCAGACGCAGATCTTCTCGGCGGCCGACTTGGGGAGGCCCCGGCGCTTCGCGTATGGAAGGACGCCGAACTGATACGCGGCCAGGAACGCCACCGCATACATGACCCCGTACCAGTGGATCGGCAGGGGCCCGAGATGCAGGACCGGGTCGACATTGATGGTGATGAAGCCGGCGGGTCCGGGGCTAGCGGGCACGGCTTCCATGATGCGGAGTTCCGGCGGCCGCATGCACCTCGAGGACGCGATAGCCCGCTTTGGAGCGGACCCGTTCGACCCGATGGCCGAGGCCCGTCAGCCATGCCGCCAGCGAATCGGCGCCGAGATGGCGCTGGACGACGAGGTTCGCCACGCCCTCTGGCTCGAGCTGCCCGATCCAGGTGAGGAGGAGGTCGTGGAGCGGCTCCTTGCCGAGCCGGACGGGGGGGTTGGAGTAGACGGCGGCGAATCTGATCGTGGCCGGGACGGCATCGGGCTCGGCGGGCACCACGTTGACGGCGCCCGCCCGCTCGGCATTGCGCGCGCAGAGGTCGAGGGCGCGGCGGTTGACGTCCACCGCCCATACCCGCGCATCCGGGTTGCGCAGGGCCACGGTGATGGCGATGGCTCCGTATCCGCAGCCGACGTCGACCAGATCCCCGGGCGGGATCGGGGGCAGGCTGCGCAGCAGCAGATCGGTGCCGAAATCGAGGTGGCCATGCGCGAAGACACCCCGATCGGTGTCGAGCTCGAAGCTCAGGTCCGGAAGGTCGACCCGGATCGTGCGCGGGTGCGAGGCGACCTTAGGGTCGGCACTGAAGTAGTGGTCCTGCGTCACCAGCGCAGGGTAGTAGGCTGCGGCCGTGAGTACGTATGACGTTGCCGTGGTCGGCCTGGGCGCGGCGGGCGCGGCGACCCTGTATCAGCTCGCGCGACGCGGGGTCAGCGTCGTGGGGATCGATCGATTCTCGCCACCCCACATCTACGGCTCGACCCACGGCGACACCCGGATCACCCGCGAGGCGATCGGCGAGGGCGAGGCGTACACACCGCTGGTGCGCCGATCGCACGCGATCTGGCGAGAGCTCGAAGCCGAGACCGGCCAGGACCTGCTCACCCAGTGCGGCGGTCTGATCATCGAGGCCGCGGGCGGCGGGGCCGCCGGCCACCATCGACATGGGTTCCTTGCCAGCACCATCGCCTGCGCGCGCCGGTACGGGATCGAGCACGAGCTGCTCACCGCGGCGGACGTCAAGCACCGTTTCCCGCAGTTCGGGGTTGACGGCACCGAGTCCGCCTATTACGAGCCGACCGCGGGGTTCGTTCGCCCGGAGCGCTGCGTCGGCGCGCAGCTCACCGTCGCGGCCCGCCTCGGCGCCGACATCCGCCGCGACGAGCGTGTGCTCGCCGTCGAGCCGTCGGGAGGGGGCGTGCGCGTCCGCACCGACGGCGGCGCCGTCGAGGCCGGCCGCGTGGTCCTTGCGGTTGGCCCGTGGGTGCGCGACTTCATCGGAGCGGAGCTGTTCCGGCTGTTTGCCGTGTACCGCCAGGTGCTCAACTGGTTCGAGCTGAGCCCGGAGGCTGGCGACCACACATCGGGCGCGATGCCGGTGTTCATCTGGGGCCTCGATGACGGCAACACGTTCTACGGATTCCCGGCGATCGACGGGACGCGCGAGATCAAGGTGGCGGACGAGCAGCTCGACAGCCCGACCACGGCGGACGAAGCGTCGCTCGATGTCGAAGCCGGCGAGCCGCGCGCGCTCTACGAGAGGTTGCTCAGCGTCCGGCTGCCCGGCCTGTCATCGCGATGCCTGCGGACGGCGCGATGCCTCTACACGGTCACCCCGGACGCGAACTTCGTCATCGACGATCACCCCGACCTTCCCGGGGTACTCCTCGTTTCGCCCTGTTCCGGGCACGGGTTCAAGCATTCGGCCGGTGTCGGCGAGGCGATCGCGCAGCGCGTCACGACGGGGACGAGCGACGCGGACCTCTCGCCGTTCCGGCTCGATCGATTCGCGGCCGCCGTCTAGAGCTTCCGCGCCTTGACCGCTGTGCCGTAGGCGCAGATCTCGGTCCAGGTGCCGCCCATCTCCGAGGTGTCGAACCGCATCGCGACAATGGCGTCGCCGCCCTTGGCCGTGGCCTCGCCGCACATTCGCTCGATGACCTCCTGCCGGCTCTGGGCGAGGTTCTGGGTCATCCCCTTCAGCTCGCCGCCCATGAGCGACTTCAAGCCCGCGCCGAACTGCGAGCCGATGTTCCGGGACCGAACGGTGAGCCCGAAGACCTCCCCGAGGACCTCGGTGATCTCGTAACCGGGCAGGTCGTTGGCGGTGCTGATGAGCATTGATGTTCCTCCTCGTGATTCCGGCATGGACGGGCGAGATCCGCCCTTTTCTCTGATACCCACTGCCGCCGTTTCTCAGGCACGAGGAGCCCCTCCCAGTCGGTCAGGCTTGGACTCGTGCCCGCGACTCGCGTTCGGACTCCGCCCGAGCGGAGAACCATGCCAGCGTCGCGGGCAGCACGAAGGGGACGAGGAGCAGCCGCAGCCAGTCCCAGAGCGTGTTCCCCTTGAAGCCGGTCCAGCCCCAGTCCAGCGCGTAGCCACCGACGACGACGCTCACGAAGACCGCGAGTCCCACGAGCCCGACGACGCGCCACCGATCCTCGAATCGCTTGTTGGTCGAGAACCAGAGGGGCAGTGCCCCAACCACGACCGGGAGCGCCAGCAGCTCGAGCCAGTCCCAGAGGGTGTTGCCCTGGAAGCCGGTCCATCGCCAGCCCAGGCCGTAACCGCCGATGACGAGGATGGCAAACGCCACGCCGACGACGCCGAACACGACATGCCACTCCATCATCCAGCGCTTCCGGGTCCGGTACCAGATCGGCAGCGTGGCGAGCACCACCGGCAGGACGATCACGTGGAGGAGATCCCACAGCTGGTCGCTGGGTGTCACCCCCGTCCACGACCAGTGGAACTCGTAGCCGCCGATGAGCGCGATCGTCAGGGCCACCACGCCGCCGGGGAGCACCCACTTGATCAACGGAGGCAGCGGTTGCGACGGTGCGCCGCCGGATCGCGCAAGGACCATGCCGGCAATGATGCCGTGCGCGGCAGGTCCCGAGTGAGCGGCTGCCCGGCGCCGTTGGGGGGCCTAGCCTAGAGACCTAACGGACGGTGTGGATCTCAAGGGCGCCGACCTCATCGGCGTGCTCGCCGCTGCGATGTGCCTGTGTCTGTCTCGGAACGTTGGTCCCGCCGTGCGCCTTGCCGATCGTGTCGACGTCAGACGTGTGCGTGGTTGCCGGAACGACGGTCAGTGGCCGCCGAGCGCGGTGGGTCAGCTCGTGCGCGACGCTCCCGAGGAACAGGTCCTCCATGGTGCTGTGGAGCCCGTTGCCCACGACGATGAGCGCGGCATTCTCGGCGTCGGCCACCTTCAGGATCTCGGTCGCGGGATGACCCTCCACGATGAGGATCCGGTGCGCGACCGCAGAGGTTGTCAGCGGCCCGAACACGTCTTTCTTGACGCGTGCCTGTGCTTCCGAACCGAGGTAGTCGAATTCCCGCAGGCGAACGTCACTGACACTCGCGGCCGGCGCCCGCCCACCGATCGGCCGCACGACGTGGACGGCGATGATCTCGGCCCCGAGGGGCGCGGCTTCCCGGACGGCCCATTCGAGCGCGGCATTCGCCGCCGCCGAGCCATTGACCCCGACCACGATCTTCTTGGTGTTCATCGGCCCACCTCAGGGGCATCGAACAGTTGGTTAGCAGACTCATGCAAGCTTCCAACATCGTGCCTGTCTAGAGGCATTGGTCACCATTCCGTTCCACGCTGCGGGTGTTACGGCGTCGGTCTCACCCGGGTGGGTTCTCCGAACTCCCCCAGGGAACCACTGAACCATTCCCACGGCAACCCACACCACGACCACTCGAGCACCAGGCGACGGCGATCACGAACGTCGAGGCTCTTTTCACCCGCATCGTGGAGGCTGACCGACGTCTTGTAGCATCTGCGATGACGATGGCCGAAAGCAGTGGAGTCGACTGTGTTCGGTGCCATGCCCCCGCGACCTGGGTGGGGCACATTCCAGTCGTGATCGGCGGATCGTCGAGCGCCGCCAAGTTGTTCTTCGGGCAACTCGCGGAGATGAACGAGCGGAACTGGTTGATCGACGCGTACCGATGCAGCCGGTGCGGTCATCTTGAGATGTTCGATCGCACCGTGCTGGACTCAGAGCCGCCAGTTTCCTGACCGACCGTGCCGTGCGCGCGGCCTGATCGCGAAAGCACATCAATGGATTCGGCGTGCCGGGAGAGGGAGTCGAACCCTCATCGGCGGAAGCGGAAACCTCGATCCTGAATTGCCAGGGGTAGTCAGAATGCGTCAACTGTGGCCATTGGCAGACCCCTGAAATGGACACGAAATGGACAGGCCCGGTGCGATTTTGGTCCGCGAACACCATGCCCCGGGGGCTCGCAAGGCACGACGGAGAGCGATGTCCCCCGAACATCCCACCTTCAGCCCGTCCTCCTGCCTCTCTTCCGCCCCTCAGATCGCGGGACCTTTGGCGGTACAAGAGGTGGCCTCTGGCCCTGTTCGCAGTGATGGACAAGGCGAAGACTGCGATCAGAAGGTACCTGCTGTGACGACCTCGTCGAAACCCTTTTGGTCAGGCTGCGGTTTAACAGGTGAGATGCAAACCCGAAACCGAAACCACCGTCATGGGTTGATCGCCATCTTGCCCCTGGCCTTACTCTTGGCCGCTTGTGGTGCCGGCGCATCGCCAAGCTCCCCTTCCCGCTCCACCCCAACTCCCACTCCGGTCCCAACCCTGGTCCCGACCCCCAGCCCGACAGCGGCTCCTACCCCAGCTCCCGAACCTCCCTTGGCTCTCTTCTACCAAGGCCAGGGGGCGATGGAAGTAGTGAACGCCCAAGGGGTGGAACAGTGGGGACTGACCAACGCCCAAGAGGGGCAGTTATTTGGCCTGACCGCAGCACAAGCCAGCAAATACAACCTCGAACCCCAAGCTGGCAATTCCAACCTCTTCTTCTTCTATCAAGCCTCTCCCACCAGTCCCAACAAAGTAGTTGTCCTCTCCCGAACCGACAAACTGCTCGGTACCGGGACTGCTCCCGCTCTCCCCAGCGCCGGTGACGTCAGCTACTCCTGGGGATTTGTCGTCTCGCCCACTGGGACCGAGTGGGCCTGGCCCGTCGATGAGACCCCCAACTCGGTCGGCCAGCACCATGGGGTAGTCGAAGTCGGTGGCCTCGGGGAAGCCAACCGAATTCTGTACCGCTGGGTCGCGCCGGTTGGTTTTACCGAGACGTTGGTAGGTTGGACCGATACCGGCATCATCATGCAACGGACCGAAGATGAATACTGTGGTGCCGGCAATAACACTGCCGCGGACGCCGGGTTCGCCATCAACCCCGGTACTGGCACGCTGACTGAACTCTTCACCGGCAATGACCGATTCTTGGGGGCCAGCAGCGGCGTAACCGTCGCCGGCCTGCTCAATGATCCCCACACCGTCCTCATCAATGGAGTGAGTTACTCGGAGAGTAAGTCCATTGCCTCAGGCGCCTCTATCAGTCCCGACGGGACCCAGGTCGCCGTCTTTCGCGAGAGTTTTAACCCGTGTGGGGGCGGCAAGATCCCCAATACCTCCATCGAAATCGTGACCCTGGCTAACCACAGCCATGTCGATCTCCAAAACCTGGGACTTGCAGGCTGGTGGGATAACAACTACATCCTCGCAGCCACCAATGGGAGCTTATGGATTTACACCTTGCAGGGCAAGGCAGTAAGCGAAATCCTTCCTGTAACTAGCCCCTGGCTCTTTGATGGTGATGTCCTAACCGGGTAGCAACAACGCCATTGCCGCGGACGGGAAAGCGATCGTCGGAACGTACGTGGATTCTGCTGGCAACCTGCACAGCTTCATCCTCGGCCTGTAGCAAGATTTGGGAACGAGGCCCGGGGTTCCGCCGATCCCGGACCTTGCCCAATCCAGCTCAATCAGCACCTGCCGCTGTCGAGTTCGAGCACTATCGGACGGGTGAGCGCGTCCAGGGCTAGGCAGAACGCAGGACAGTCCTGATGGTCGAGGCATACCACTGTGAGCCGCCGTGGGCCGTTGGGATGGCCTTAGCGTTCAAGCTAGAAGCGATGGCTTCGAGGGTCTTGCCCTGAGCCCGTTGGCGCTTGATGGCCTTGACGACTGAGATTGGCAGTACTCGGGGCCTACCGCAATGGACACCTTTCTTCCGGGCGACGGCCATTGCTGTGACAGTTCTTTGTCCAATCAGGCGGCGTTCGAGCTGCGCGAACGTAACGGCCATGTTCGCCATCGCTTCCCCCATGGATAGAGGCGCCTGGTCGGCGCCGTCGGGACGCGCGCCGCCGAGGTCGCTGATGAGCTGCTCGAGCCGGTGCTCGGCGGCGTCGGTCTCGCGCAGCCACTGGTCCACCCCCGTGCCCGGAGCCTGATCGGACCAACGATCGATCTCCAGGGCAGCCTCGAGCTGGGTTGCGTGCTCACCAGGTTCCGGGGCGCCGAGGTCGCCGAGGGCGGCGCGCTGGGCTTCCGTCGCGGGCGCGTAGACGTCGAGTGCCGAAGGTGTGTGTTCACGCTCGGCCTCGCGATACCGCTCCGGGTAGTCGAGCGCCGACTCCTTCTGCAGCGAGCGCTCCCAGGAATGCACGATCCGCTCCGCTGCGGGCTGCATCGGTGCCGGTGCATGGCTGACGCCGAGGCGGTCGCGCTCGGGCGGCTGGGCAACGGCGTAGTAGTGGGTTGCTTCGGTGCCGCGGGACATCGCCGTGTACGTCCACTCCCGGGTCGCGCCGTCCGAACCCACCACGAGAGCAACCTCGGCGGTCATCCCCTGGGCCTTGTGCACGGTCATCGCGTAGCCGCGGTCGATGGCGTCGTACCGCGTCGTGTCGATGACCACCTGGCGATGATCGCCGCGCTCCAACGTGAGCGTCTGCTGCTCGATGTCCACCGCGGTCACCGTGGCGCGGGTGCCGTTGCTCACGCCGTTGCCGCGGTCGTTGGTCAGACAGAGGACTCGGTCGCCGGCCTGGTACTCCTTGCCGTCGACGGTCAGCGCGGGGCCGTGCACACGCCCGGCCTCGACCGCCTTTGTCCGGGCGAGCTCGTTGAGGGTGGCAACCTCGTCGCGCCGCTGGGCCAGGATCACCGCATCGACGCCCCGGTCCTCGAGCCTCGCATGCTCGGCGACCACCTCCGCCCGTCGCTCAAGAACGGACTCGGCGACGTGGATGCGGCCGTGGCTCAGGTACAGCTCGTAGGCGGCTCGCGCCTCGCCGTCGCGCACCAGTTGGAGAGCCGCTCGCTCCCAGGGCTCCTTCTGGCGCACGTTCTCGGTGACCAGCACCCTGCCGATGTGCTCACCCAGGGTGCGCATCGGCGCGCCGGCGCCGATGGGTTGGAGCTGCGCGGGGTCACCGACCACGACCAGCTTGGTGTTGTCCCGTGCCGAGAGTGAGACCAGCTCGGCAAGCTCGCGGTCGCCGATCATGCCCGCCTCGTCGACCACCAGCACGCCGCCGAGTGGCAGATGGTCGACCTGGAGCTCGTTGAGCATCCCGGTGACAGTCCAGGTGGGGATGTCCGCACCCATTTCGAGCACGTCGGCGGCCCTGCCGGCGAGCGCGCAGCCGACCACCTGGATGCCGGTGGCCTCGAACGCCTCCCGGCAGAGGTCGAGGGCGAACGTCTTGCCCACCCCTGCGGCGCCCTCGACGACCACGCCGGCGGGGCTCCGACAGACGGTCCTGACCATCGACCGCTGGTCGGCTGTGAGCGTTGGCCGCGCGGCGACAGCCGCCTCGACCTCGCGCGTGTCGGCGACGCCGACCCACGCTGCCGATCGCTGCTGGGCGGTGGCGATCATGCCCCGCTCCATGGCGAGCATCTCCGGCGTGGTGTAGCGCAACTCGTGGCAGGTATTGACCCATCGGGTGATCGCGTCGGTGTCGCGTTCTCCCTCGAGCCGGTGCGGCACCAGCGGCTGCACCGCCTCGCGGTCGGCGAGGATCGAGTCGGCGGTGGCCTCGAGCTGGGCGCGGCTCATCCCCAGCGGTGCGTGCGCGGCCAGGGTGCGGATGACGTCGCGACGGGTGAAGGTCGCGTACTGCGCGGTGAGCCCCCGCTCGCCGAGCAGCTCGGTGCTGCGCTCCACGTCGAGCCGGCGCGGCTGCGATGCCGCGGGCTCGCGTGCCAGCAGCGTCTGGATGGTGGTGGCATCGAGCCCGACGCCTGCGGCGCGCTCTCGCCATTGGGCGAAGAGGTTCTCGGTGGCGGCGACCTCGTGCTTGCTCTCGCGGGTCGACACCACCGCCAGCTTGTGGCCGTAGGGTGATTCGATGCCCAGCTGGCGTTCGAGCGCCTCGATCTGCTGGGTGCGCCGGGAGAACTCACGCCGCTGCGCATCGGTGACGCCGACGATGGAGAAGCAGCCCTTGCCGTCGACCACAGTGGAGATGCCCAGCTCGCGCACCAGACGGTCGCGCCACTCCGCCTGAGCGATGGCACCGGCGACCGCGGCGTGCTGGTACAGGGCCTCGCTGTACAGCTGGCTCCAGCTGCCGTCAGTTCGCTGCACCCACGTCGGCACGGTGACGTGCGTGTGCAGTTGCGGGTCCACCGTGACTCTTCCGGTGCTCGGATCGGTGACCGGGCGTGCGGTGCGGTGCACGAACTCGGGCATGACCAGCTTGGCGCGCACCGCCTCCGTGGTCCTGGTCTTCGGGTTGAACTGGCGCGCCCAGCCGGCGTTTGCCTGGAGATAACCTGCGGCTGCCTGGACCCCTTCACCGTGGATGCGCAGGATGGTTGCGCGCGTGCGCTCGTCGCCGAGCGCGTAGAGGATGCTCACGTCCTTCGGTGCGGACACTGCAACGTCGAAGGCGACGACCGACTGCGTCCGCCAGTGTTTACCGAGGTTCTCACCCGTGCGTGGATGTGTGCCGCTGAGCACCGCGGCGAAGTCGGTGTCGATGACCTCACCGCGTAGCCCGAGCGCCTCGGCGCCGGCGCCGTTCCAGCGTCCCGGCGACTCACCCCGAGCGGTGTAGTACTCGAGTTGCTGGTGGGCGATGGCCTCGCGCAGATACCGCACCGCCTGCTCGACGCTGGTGAGCTTGCCGATGGAGATCATCGCGAGAACCCGTGTTGCACGAGTTCCAGCGTAGGGGCGAAATGCTCACAGAGCGCCTACAGTTTCGCCGCTCAACACCCGTGGCTACCGCAGGTGTAACTGTCTGCGTTTCAGGGTCGGCGATGCGTGTGCGCGAGGCAATGGTGGCGGTGAGGGACGGACGCGTGAAGCAGGTGGTCGTCTGTCGAAGGTGAGAGGGGATGGCCGGCTGGGGGGAGGACCGAGAGGTGATGCCGGGGGAGCCGCGGGTGTGACCAGCTCGGACCGACGCGCAGCGACCGATACGGGTGCTGACCGCGAGGAGGAGATCACAGCACGAGCGGACGCGACGTTCGCGAATAGCGCGACGTGCGCGAACCTCGCGACGGGTGCGAATGGCGCGGTGCGCGCGAACCTCGCGACGTGCACGAACAGAGCGACGTGCGCCGGAAACGCGATGTGCGCCGGAAGCGCGATGTGCGCGCAATTCGCGCGATCAGCTCCATTCGCATTACACGTGGAAGGCGCGAAAGCCGCTGACCAAGCCTTCACAGCGGGAAGCGTCTCAACGTAGCGCGCACGCGCTCGGTGCGGATGCGTCCTGAGCTCTCTGTCTTCTACGCGCCAGAGCTTGGTGGAAAAGTGTAAGCGCTACGTAGGCAAATACGTGGCATGCTCGTGCCGTGGCCATTGCCGACGTGTCGCCGGATGCCGCCTATCTGCGTACCATGCGTCGCGCGCAGCAGACGAATCTCCCTTGGGATCCCGACGAGTTCACGTCGCCTCATGGCACACACGAGGCCCACGCTGACACGGATGTACGAGGCCGACGAGGAACGCCCACCACGCCAGCACCCTTGCTCGAGTCGGCCGCGCCGACATCTGTTGAGATTCCGCCTACATCGACGCGCACTCCGATGCTGCTCACCGTTCGCGACGTGGAAGCTGAACTGCAACTCGGTCGCACGCGCACCTACGAGCTGCTGCGCTCGGGCTCCATTCCCGTGATCCGCGTCGGACGCGCACTCCGCGTGCCGCGCGATGCGCTGCGCCGCTGGGTCGACGAGCAGACCGCGTGACCCTCCGGGGTTCGAGCCGCGTCAGCTCGCCCGCTGTACCGGTCGCACGGCGTCGTGGAGTCCTTCCGGATCGAGATCCGCACCGTTCGGCCACACTAGCGTGCCCAACTCTGGATCCACGCTGACACTGTTGAACTGAGCAATGTCACGGAGCGGCTCGAACATCTCACCCCAGAGCTCGTCGGCCAGGTCGATGTCGCCGACGACCCCGTCGCTGAAGGTGAGCCGGAGTCGGTACCCACCGAGACGCTCCACGCGCGTGACCTTGACCACGTCCCAATCCTATGCGAGCGGCTCGATAGACGCCAGCGCCATGCGCTCGATCACACGCTGCCAGTTGTCTCGCAGCTCCTGCTCGTGCAGGGCTGCCCATTCCATGACATGCCCGAGCGCCCGAACCGGCAGCGAACCGTCGAGCACCACCAGTGGCTCGATCCCGATCGACGCCTCATGCTCCCCGTAGGTCGCGTGAAAGTGGGCCGCATGGTGTTGCCCGCCGGTCTCCCAGTACATGGTGATGACGATGCCGTAGAAGGCGCTGATCCGCGGCACGTCAACCCGTGGTGATCAGGCGGGTGATCCGGTCGGCCGCGTCGTCGTACAGCTCCTGGAGGACGTCTGCGTACGTGTCGGCGGTGATCCCGATCGTGGAGTGTCCGAGCACGCTGCTGACCACCTTCAACTCCGTCCCGCTCGCCAGCATCAGAGTCGCGGCGGCGTGGCGCAAATCGTGGAAGCGACGCACGGTCAGGCCGGCTCGGCGAAGGGCCGTCTCGAACCGATGGGTCATCCCGGTCGGCTCCACCGGATGACCGGTGGGGCGCGTGAACACCAGCCCGGCGATCGGCTCGTGCCAGGCCGATCCGATGTGAAGGCGATCCTCGCGCTGTCGCTGCCGCTGGACCGCGAGCAGTTCGACAAGGGGATCGGGAATCCGCAACGTCCGCCGCGACCGCTTCGTCTTTGGCTCGAGGATCTTGAAGAGCACCTCCGGATCGGATCGCTGGTCACGAGGGATGCGGTGCAGTGCGCCGGTGACGCGCAGCACCTTGCGCTCCAGGTCGACATCCTCCCAGCGCAGTCCGAGGATCTCACCCTGACGCATGCCGAGATACAGCGCCATGCCGACGACCGCTTCCAGCTCGGTGCCGCGAAAGGCGTCAAGGATCGCTCGCGCTTCCTCGGGGCGAACCGAGGCTGCCCGCGTCGCGGACACCTCGAGGGGCTCGGCGAGGGCCGCGGCATTGCGAGCCACCGTGCCCCATCGCTGCGCGTCAGCCAGGGCCGAGCGCAGGACCGCGCGCGCATGGTTGACGGTTCGCGGCGCCAGGCCGCCGGCGACCGCGTGGCGCATGGCGATGTTCACCTGCTGCGGCGTCAGCTGCGCCAGCTTGACCCTCCCCAACAGAGGGATCAGTTGGTACTTGATGAGGCTGCGGTACCGCCGCATGGTGGTCGGGCGGATGCTGGTCTGCCCCTCGATCCAGGTGCCGAGAAAGTCGCCCACCGTCTGCCGGTCGGAGGCCGGCGCCACCCCGAGGGCGAGTCCGCGGATGGCCGCGTTCATCTTCGCGACCGCGTCGGCGCGGCTCTTGCCATAGAGGCTGCGCCGGTTCTGGCGACCTCTCGCGTCGAAGCCGACCGTGACGCGCGCCTCCCACTGGCCCGGGCGTCGCTCCCGGATCGTCCCTTCGCCAAGGCCTCGGCGCCTGCTTGTCACCCCGTCCTCCAAACGCCGGAATCTGTAGGGGTACTGTAGGGGTACTGTAGGGGTATTAGCGTCCTGGCGTCAACGGGCGGGTGGCTTCCGAGGCGCGCAAAATCCGCGATTTGAATTCAAAACCGGCCTGCCGGGAGAGGGAGTCGAACCCTCACGAGGTTGCCCTCGGCGGTTTTTGAGACCGCTGCGTCTACCATTCCGCCACCCCGGCCGGGTGGACAGCGTACCGGCTCCTGACGGGAACCGGAATGCCCGCCGCCGCGTACCCTCAAATGCATGGACGACGAGGCGCTCCTCGAGCGGGCACGCCGCGGCGACCGCGATGCCTTTGCAGCAATTGTCACTCGCCACCAGGATGAGCTCTACACGATGGCACTCAGGATTCTCGGGACCCCGGCAGATGCGGCCGACGTCGTGCAGGAGACCTTTCTTCGCGCCTACGTCAGGATCCCGGTGCTTCGTGGGCAGACCATCCGGGCGTGGCTGTTCCGCGTCGCCATCAACTGCAGTCACGACGTCCAGCGCCGGACCGTCCGGCGGCCCGCCGACCCGCTCGAGGACGCCCAGGGCAATATCGTCGAGCTGCCCGACCCCGCCATGGGTCCCGAGGCGAGCGCCTTGTCGCGCGAGCGCATCGCCGCAGTTCGCGAGGCCCTCCTGACTCTCCATCCCGACTTCCGCGCCGTGGTCGTCCTCAGAGACGTCAACGACTTGAGCTACGAGGAGATGTCGGAGGCCCTGCGTGTCCCGATCGGTACGGTCAAGTCGCGGCTGAACCGGGCCCGATCGATGCTTGCGAAGGCACTGCGCGGGACCGCGGCGGCTCCGGGGTTCGCGGAGGAGCACGCATGAGTCCGCGCCGTCACCTCGACGACCTCTTCTCCTCCGCATACGAGGACGATCTCTCGCCCGTCGACGAGGCGCGTTTCCAGGCCCACATCCAGTCGTGCGCACCCTGCGCCGAGGCCTATGCGGAGTTCAGGGCCACCATCGAAGCCCTGCGCGAGCTGCCCCGGGCGCCGATGCCGCACGTGGTCCATCTTCCGTCGACACCTCCTGTCGCCGAACGGCCGGCCCGGCCGACCATCGGACTGAGCTGGTTCAACCTCGGGCTGGTGCGCCGCTTCCCGGCGACGGCGCTCGCGGGAGGGATCGCGATCGTCCTCGTCGTCTTCGCGCTGGCGCATGGGAATGGTGCGACCCCGGCCACGAGCGGTCCCTCCACGAACCAGCACTCGATCGCGGAGGTGCCCGGCCCGGCGGTGGCCACGACGGCATGCACGCAGATCGTTCCGATTACTGCAGCCTCGCCGCCGGTCTCGTTCACGCAGGAGGATCTTGCCACCGACCCGGCGCAACCCGCGGTCCACCTGGTGCTCGCCGCGCCGACGCTCGTGGCCACCCCGGGTCAGCGGGTCCTCGTGTACGCGCAGCTCTCCGTCCCCGTTGCGGCGATCTCGAATCCGGGGTCGGCGGCCACCGGGCCGGCGGCTCGAGCGGTTCTGCCCTGCGTGTCAATCGGGGTCGGCACCGCAAACGCCCCGATCAGCTTCGGCTCGGCAAACGCCGCCGATCTTCAGATCCCGCAGGCCGCCGGAGCTGGGGGCAATGGCGGAGCCTCTGCCTACCAGGCCGCCGGAGCCGCGGGCCCGCTCCTCAGCTTCGTGGTCCCCGCCGGCACGGCCGCGAACACCGAGATCCACGTCACTGCCACGATCCCCGCGGGCTTCACGGGTCCGAACAGCCCGGCGCTCAAGGCGGAGTTGACGCTGACCACAGGCTGAGCCCGCGTCGAGCGGTCCGGGGCACACCTCCTTCACTAGACTGGAAGGCGATGCACCGCCGCCTGGCGTGCCTGGCTGTGGCGCTGCTGGTCTCCGGCTGCAGCTTCAGCGGGTTCGGCTCCCCCCCCAACTACGGCTACGTCGTGATCACGGCAGGTGGCGTCGGCCTCCGCTCGGGGTCCGCCGATGTGCCCCCCAACCTCGATCTCCGGCTCCATGCGACCGGTGCGCCGCTCAAGGCCTCGGATGTCACGGTCACGCTCGATGGCAGGGGTCTTGGCCTCGCCAGCCAGGGCCAGGACCTGCTGGCCACTGTCAGGCCGCTGCTCCCGCTCTCGTCGAGCCATCGCATGTCGGTCGCCGTATCGGGGCTGGCCACGCAGAACATCACGTTCACGGTCATCCCTGCCACGGCCGCGATGCTCGCGGCGCACATCGACCCGGCGAGTGGCCTGGTCGTCGATGCCGTGTTCGACGACGCCCCCGACCAGGGGGCCGTGGCCGCGGCCTTGACGGGCGCAACGGTGACCTGGATCGACGGCACGCACGCACGGGTCACCTGGAGAAGCCGGCCACCGGCGTCGATCACACTCCCCGCGACCATCCCCACCGCCGGCGACGCGCACCTGGATGCGGGGATCACGCTCTCGCTGGTCGGCATCCCTCGTCACACCGTGCGCCGGGTCACCGTGCCCGGGCCACCCAGGGTCACCGGCATCCCCGTCGACGCGTTCGTGATCAACACCGCGACCTCCAACTCGTCGCTCGCGTTCCACCTGGGCGCGGTGGCTCAGGTCACTCCCACCGGATGGCAGGCTCAGGCGAACGGCACGCTCCTGGGGACGCCCGACCAGTCGGCGGTCGGCCGAGCCGGTGCGGCGAGCCTGCCGATCTGGCCCTCGCTCGCCAACGACTCGGCGAATCCCACCACGACCGACCAGCTGCTCAACAGCCCGAAGGCGGTCAACGTCCTGATCAACGAGATGCTGGCCGCGGTGCGCTACGACGGCTACCGCGGCATCAACGTGGACTTCGAGGGGATGCTCGCCGCCGACAAGGCCCCGTTCACGGCATTCGTGCGGCAGCTCGCGACCGCGCTGCACGCCCACAACGCCAAGCTGATCGTCGATGTCGTTCCCCACGACTTCGCCGGCGTCAACCCGTACTCCGCGGCCTATGACATCGCGGCCATCGGGAAGGTGGCCGACTACGTCGACCTGATGGCGTACGACGAGCACGGCAACGGGGGCACGCCCGGGCCCGTGGCGGGTCTCGACTGGGACAGCGCCATCCTCGAGGCGACCCTGCCGGATCTCACCCCCGCGCACGTCCTCCTCGGCGTCCCGCTCTACGGCCGTGCCTGGGGCAGCCTCGGGGGCGCGGCGGCCTATTCGAACGTCCTCTACAACGCGCTCTCAATCCCGGGAGCCCGCGTCGACTACGACTTCAGCGCGCAGACCCCGTACATCCTCTCGCCGGACGGCTCGCTCACCACCTACTTCGACGATGCGGACAGCCTGGCGAGGAAGGTTGCGCTGGTGCAGTCCTACCACCTGGCGGGGATCGCCGCGTGGCGGCTCGGCTTCGAGGATCCGGGGTTCTGGTCGCTCTTCCGCGCCTGAGGCGAGGCTAGCTCTCGGAGGCGCCGGTCCCGAGGTCGGGGAGGTTGAGCGTGTTCACCCAGTCGCGGATCTTGGCGAGGCGCTCCTCGCTCTCCGGGTCGGCCTCGCCGAGTTCGCCGTCCTTGTCCGCCTCGGGGAGGACGCCGGCCTTGTCGAGCACCTCGTCGGCGACGAAGATGCCGGCTCCAACGCGCACGGCGACGGCGATGGCGTCGGACGGCCGCGAGTCGATCTCCAGCCGCCGCCCATCAACCTGGGCGAGGATCCGCGCGTAGAAGACCTCGTTGCTGAGCGACGTGACCACGATCCTGTCGACGGTCACCTCGACCGCGCTGAGGAGGTTGGCGAGCAGGTCGTGCGTGATCGGTCGCTCCGGGGTGATCCCGGTGATCTTCAGCGCGATCGCATTGGCCTCGTTGATGCCGATCCAGATCGGGAGGTACCGATCAGCCGTCTTCTCCTTGAGGATGACGACGTGCTGGCCGGTCGGCATGTGCACCCTGATGCTGTCGACGGTCATCTCCACCAGGTCGGCCATGCCTCGATCATAACCCCGGGAGTGTGCTGCCGAGGTGGTCCATGCCACGCCGCTACCATGGTTCGCTGTGGCTCGCGAGACCTTGCTCCTGGTGGATGGGCACAACCTCGTGTACCGCGCCTTCCACGCGATGCCCGCGTTGAGCAACAGCCGCGGCGAGATGACCAACGCCGCCTACGGCTTCACATCCATGCTCTTCAAGGCGCTCAACGACACGACTCCCACCTACGCCATCGCCGCATTCGACCCGCCGGGTCCCACGTTTCGGCACGAGAAGTTCCCGGAGTACAAGGCACAACGGCTGCGCGCGCCTGAGGAGCTCCGAGCCCAGTTTCCGTGGGCGCGCGAGGTCGTGTCTGCACTCGGCATCCCCATCATCGAGATCCCCACCTTCGAGGCCGACGACGTCATCGGCACGCTCGCGCAGAAAGCGGAGGCCGCCGGACTCGACGTGATCATCCTCACCGGTGACCTCGATGTGCTCCAGCTCGTCACCGAGCACATCCGCGTCTTCGCGAGCCGTCGCGGGATCAGCGACACGATCATCTACGACGTCGACAAGGTTCACGAGCGCTACGGCTTCGAGCCGCCGCTGGTCGTCGACTTCAAGGCGCTGCAGGGCGATCCGAGCGACAACATTCCGGGTGTTCCCGGCATCGGTGAGAAGACGGCGATGTCACTGGTGCAGCAGTACGGACCGCTCGAGAATGTGCTCGACGCGGTGCCCACGATGCCGGACGGGCGCGTGAAGCGCGCGCTCGAAAGCCACATCGACCAGGCGCGCTTGAGCAAGTGGACCGCGACGATCAAGGTGGACGTCGACGTCGACCTACCGCTGGAGGGCGCGCGTCTCTTCCACTATGACGAGAACGCGGTTCGCGAGTTGTTCGACCGGCTCGAGTTTCGCAGCCTGCTGCCGCGCCTTCCCGGTCGTGCGGTCGAGGACGGGTCGAGTCCCGGGGCGACCTCGTCGGGATCCGCCCCTGACACCGCTCCGCCCGGCGATCTGCAGACGCCGGCAACCGATGTCGAGATCGTCATCGACGCACATCAGGCCGCCGACGCCGTGCAGCGCATCCGAGCGGCCGGTGCGATGGCCGTGCGAACGGTCGTCGACGGCAGCCCGAGGAGCGGCGACCTCATCGGCGTCGCGTTCGCGCCGCGAGGCGAGGACATCTCGTACTACATGCCGGTCTGGCACGCGGGCCTCGAGCGCAACGCTGATGCCGCAGCCGTGGCTGCGCTGGAGGAGGTCCTCGCCGACAGCTCGATCGCCAAGCGCGGCTATGACCTGAAGCGCGAGGTGCTCGCCTGGCGTCGACGCGGTATCGCCATCCAGGGTCTCCAGTTCGACGCCCTGCTCGCGGCGTATCTCACCAACTCGCGCCTCAAGGTCCCGGCGCTGCCGGTGCTCGCCCACGATCTCAGCGCGCTGAGCGTGGAGGCAGAGGAGACGCTGCTGGGAAGCGGTCGCTCCAAGCGTGGAATCGCCGACGTGCCCGTCGAGGAGGCGGCGGCGTACTACGGCGTCTGGGTCGGGCTGCTCGATCCGGTCGGCGATGCGCTGACACGCGACATGGAGCGCGCCGGAGCGACGCGGCTCCACGACACCATGGAACTGCCGCTGGTCCCGATCCTCGCGGCCATGGAGATCGAGGGAATCGCCGTGGATTGCGACCTCCTCGGATCGATCAGTGCCGAGATGCACGCCCGGATCATCGAAATCGAGCGCGAGGTCCAGGAGGTCGCCGGGTACACGTTCAACCCCGGGAGCACCCAGCAACTCGGTCGTTTTCTCTACGACGACCTCGGCCTCGCGAGCGGGCGCAAGACCAAGACCGGACGCAGCACCGACGCCGACACGCTGGAGGCCCTGCGCGGCGAGCATCCGGTGGTCGACCTCATCCTCGAGTGGCGGCAGCTCACCAAGTTGAAGAGCACCTACGTCGACGCGCTGCCGCTGCTCTGCACGGCTGATTCACGCGTGCACACGTCGTTCAACCAGGCGGTGGCGACGACCGGGCGGCTGTCGTCGTCCGATCCGAACCTGCAGAACATTCCGGTGCGCACCCAGTGGGGGCAGCGCATCCGACGTGCCTTCCATGCCGACACCGGCCAGCGTCTGGTGAGCGCCGACTACTCGCAGGTCGAGCTCCGCGTGCTCGCCCACGTGACCGGTGAGCCGGAGCTGATCGCGGCATTCCAGCGAGGCGAGGACATCCACCGGCGCACGGCCGCTCAGGTGTACGCCGTCGAGCCGGACGCGGTCACGCCCGACATGCGGCGCATTGCCAAGGTGGTCAACTTCGGTGTGGTGTACGGGCTGAGCGACTTCGGACTCGCCCGCGACACGGGGATGAGTCGCGAGGAGGCGCATGCCTTCATCGATACCTACTTCGGCAACTTTCCCGCGGTCACCGCGTACCTCGAGGGGGTTCGCAACCACGCCCGCGAGTACGGCTGGGTGGAGACGTTCATCGGCCGACGCCGCTACATCGCGGATATCCGCGCGGCCAACCGGCAGCTCCGTTTCGCGGCCGAGCGCATGGCGGTGAACATGCCGATTCAGGGTGGCGCCGCGGACATCATGAAGCAGGCCATGATCCTCGTCGACGAGGCGCTTCGCGTGCGCGGACTGCGCAGTCGAATCCTCCTTCAGGTGCACGACGAGCTGCTCCTCGAGGCGCCGGCCGAGGAGGTCGACGACCTGGTCGTGCTCCTCCGCGACCGCATGGGTGCCGCGGAGGCACTCAAGGTGCCGCTCGACGTTGATGTCAAGGTGGGCGACAACTGGGGGGACATGACGCCCGTCGCGAGGAACTGAGGTGCCGGAACTCCCCGAGGTGGAAACCGTCGCCCGCGATCTTCGCGGTGCGGTCACCGGCCGGCGCATCGAGCACGTGATCGTCGACCGCCCCGACGTGGTGCGCGTCCCGGACGGCAGGATGCTCCCGGCGCTGCTCACCGGGCAGCGCTTCGAGGCGGTGGAGCGACGGGGCAAGTACCTGCTCCTGGGACTCGACTCCGGCGACGAGCTGATGGTGCATCTCGGCATGACGGGGCACCTCCTGGTGTGTGACGCGGACGCCCCGGTCGCGAAGCACACCCACATCCGCGCCTCGCTCGACGACGGCCGCGAGCTTCGCTTCGACGACGCGCGCCGCTTCGGCCGCGTCGCCTACGGCTCTCGCGAGGCGCTCACGACCGCGCGGGTGCTGCCTCGACTTGGCGTCGAACCTCTCTCCGACGCGTTCTCACAGGACCGGCTCGACGCGGTGCTGCGCACCACCACGAGAACGGTGAAGGCCGCGCTGCTCGATCAGAAGGGGGTGGCGGGGCTCGGCAACATCTACATCGACGAGGCGTGCTTCATGGCGGGCGTCCGCCCCACACGGCGCTGCCACCGGCTCACGCGGCGAGAGCGTGCTGCCCTGCTCGATGCGATCCGTCGCGTCCTCACCGCCGCGGTGGTCAACCGGGGCACCAGCGTCGACGATTACCGCGATGTGTGGAATGCACGCGGCAGCAACCAGGAGCGCCTCCAGGTGTACGGGCGCGCCGGCATGCCGTGCTTCGCATGCGGGAAGACGCTGCGCCGGACTGTGAACGCAGGGCGGACCACCGTCTACTGCGCGAGCTGCCAGCGATGACCCGCGTCACCATCGCAAGCTACGACGACGATCCCCCGCTCGGCGGGCAGGGTGTCGTCGTGCACGGGATGCGCGCCGCGCTCGAGCGCCGCGGCGTGCGGGTGCACACCATCTCGGGTCGTGGCGAGCATGCGATTGCCTTCGCGCGCCGCACCGGGCGCGCGCCGCTCGACCTCTCGTTGCAGCTCAACCGCTACCCCCAGATTCTCATGCGCGCGTCGCCGGACGTCATCCACGCCCAGGGCGGGCCCGGCGGGGTGCTCCTCTGGAAGAAGCTGGGAGCGCCGCTCGTGTACACCGCGCATCACACGTACCGGCAGGCGCACTCACGCGGCTCGGTGAAGCGGATGCTGAACGGCCTCGAGGCGCGCTCATACCGCGGCGCCGCGATCGTGCTGCCGGTCTCGCGATCCACCGCGAACGCGCTGCTGGAGATGGGAATCCCGGCGTCGCGCATCGAGGTGCTCTCCAACGGGGTCGACGCGGTCGATCTTCCCGGCGTCGAGCACGAGGACGGGCGGGTGCTCTTCGTGAGTCGCATGGAGCGCGAGAAGGGCGTGCTCGATGCGGTCTCGGTGCTCCAGGCGCTCACCGAGGCCGACCGAGGTGTGCACGGCGTGGTGGTGGGTGGCGGCAGCCTCGCCGCCGAGGTCGGGCGCGCTGCGGAGGCAAGTGGCGGACGCATCGAGTACCTGGGCGCCCTGGGTCGCGAGGCGCTGGACCGCGAGTACGCCCGCGCCGCGCTCGTCCTGATGCCGTCGCGCTTCGAGGGCCTGGGGATGGTCGCGCTCGAAGCCCAGGCCGCGGGGACGCCTGTGGTGGGCTTCGATGTCGACGGACTCAGGGATGCCGTCGGGACCGGTGGGATCCTGGTTCCCCCCGGCGATCTCACCGCACTGCGCGTCGCGGCGGCGGACCTGCTCGCCGACCCAGCCCGTCGGGCAGAGGCAGGGATGCGGGGACGCGAGGTGGTGCTCGCCGAGCATTCGTGGGATGCCATCGGCTGGCGTCTCGAGGAGATCTATCGCTCGCTGACCTGAGGCGAGTTCGGTGGGAGTCCGGCACCGACTAGACTCGACGGGTGCCCGCTCTCGAGTTGCTCGCGCCCTTCGAACCCGCCGGGGATCAGCCCGCGGCGATCAAGGCGCTCAATCGCGGCCTGACCGAGGGTCAGCGTGAGCAGATCCTTCTCGGCGTGACCGGGTCGGGCAAGACCTTCACGATCGCCAACGTCATCGCCGAGCAGCAGCGCCCGACCCTGGTGCTCTCGCCGAACAAGACGCTCGCCGCCCAGCTCTGGGCGGAGTTCCGGGAGTTCTTCCCCAAGAACGCGGTTGAGTACTTCGTCTCGTACTACGACTTCTACCAGCCCGAGGCGTACATCCCGCGTACCGACACGTACATCGAGAAGGACTCGTCGCGCAACGACGAGATCGACCGGCTGCGCAACAGCGCGACGCGTGCGCTGCTGACCCGTCGCGACGTGGTTGTCGTGGCGTCCATCTCCTGCATCTACGGCATCGGCTCGCCGGAGAACTACCTCGGCGAGTCGATCACGGTCAAGCGGGGGGAGTCGTGGCGGCGGGACATCCTGCTGCGCAAGCTCTCCGACCTCCAGTACGCGCGCAACGACATGGACTTCGGGCGCACCCGCTTCCGGGTCCGCGGCGACGTCGTCGATGTCCAGCCCGCGTACGAGGAGATCGCAACCCGCATCGAGTTCATGGGCGACACCATCGAGTCGATCAAGGATTTCGATGCCCTGACCGGCGAGATCCTCACCATGCGCGACGAGCTCACCATCTTCCCCGCGACGCACTACGTGACCCCGCAGCAGCAGATGGAACGCGCGCTCGTGTCCATCGAGGCGGAGCTCGAGGACCGCGTGAAACTGCTCGAATCGCGGGGCCGCCTGCTCGAGGCGCAGCGGCTCCGCCAGCGCACCAACTTCGACATGGAGATGATGCGTGAGACCGGAACCTGCGCCGGCATCGAGAACTACTCCCGCCACCTCAGCGATCGCGCGGAGGGCCAGCGCCCCCACTGCCTGCTCGACTTCCTTCCCGATGACGCGCTGCTCATCGTCGACGAGTCGCACGTTGCCGTTCCCCAGATCGACGGCATGAACAAGGGGGATCGCGCCCGCAAGATTCCGTTGGTGGAGTATGGGTTTCGGCTCCCTTCGGCACTCGACAACCGCCCGCTCACGTTCGCCGAGTGGGACTCGATGATCGGCCAGATCATCTACGTCAGCGCCACGCCGGGTCCTTACGAGGAGAGCCGCGCGACCCAGGTGGTCGAGCAGATCATCCGTCCGACCGGCCTCGTGGACCCGACCATCGAGGTGAAGGAGTCGCATGGGCAGATCGACGATCTCATCGCTCAGATGCGACGCCGCATCGAGCGCCACGAGCGCTGCCTCATCACCACCCTGACCAAGAAGATGGCCGAGGACCTCACCGACTATCTCCGTGAGGCGGGCATCAAAGTCCGTTACCTGCACAGCGATATCGACACGCTCGAGCGCGTCGAGATCATCCGCGACCTGCGCCTCGGCGTCTTCGACGTCCTCGTGGGGATCAACCTCCTGCGCGAGGGACTCGACCTCCCCGAGGTGTCGTTCATCGGCATCCTCGACGCCGACAAGGAGGGATATCTTCGCGGGTACCGCTCACTGATCCAGACGGTCGGACGGGCAGCGCGCAACGTGTTCGGGCACGTGGTGATGTATGCCGACCGGCGGTCGGACGCTATGGAGAAGGCCATCGCGGAGACCGACCGGCGCCGCGCCATCCAGGTCGCATACAACGTCGAGCACGACATCACGCCGCTGTCGATCGTCAAGGCCGTGTACCAGATGGAGTCGCATCGGGACCAGCAGTCGCTCCGCGCGGCTGCGTTCCAGGAAGCGTCCGGTTTGCCGCCCGACGAGGTGCTCCGCCTCGCCAAGGACGTGGAGAAGGAGATGCTCCGTGCGGCCCGCGACCTCGAGTTCGAGCGTGCCGCGGAACTGCGCGATCGTCTGGTCGAGCTGCGCCGGCGGATCGAGGGCGAGGAGGAGCCGGAGCCGGCCCAGACCCACCGAGGCAGGGGGCGTCCGGTCCACTCGCGATAGCGACCGCCTTGACCGAGCGTACATATGTTCGGTAGGATTCGTCGCCCATGGCCACCGACCTGCAGCGTTCCGCCCCGCGTTTCCACTACGTCTGTTCCGAGTGCGGGGCGGAGGCGCCGAAGTGGCAGGGGCGCTGCTCCGCCTGCGCCGCCTGGAACAGCCTGAGCGAGGACGTCGTGCGCCTGCCCGGACGCCGGCCCGCGGTCGTCGCCACGGCGGGCAGCCCCACGTCCCTGGAAGCGGTGATGGCGGTGCCGGCGCAGGTGCTGCCAACCGGGTCGTTGGAAGTCGATCGCGTCCTGGGAGGGGGGATCGTTCCCGGCAGCGTCGTGCTGCTCGGTGGTGACCCTGGCATCGGGAAGTCCACGATCGCACTGCAGCTGTCCCACAACTGCGGCGATGAGGGTTCACCGGCGCTTTACTGCACCGGCGAGGAGTCGCTCGAGCAGCTTGCCCTGCGAGCTCGGCGGCTGTGCTGCACCGGTGCCAGGGTTCGCCTGCTCGTCGAATCCGACGTCGACACGGTGATCGCCACGATCGAGGCGGAGCGCCCGTCGCTCGTCGTGGTCGACTCGGTGCAGACGCTCCGGGACGCCGGCGCGCCTGGTCCGCCGGGGAGCGTTTCGCAGGTTCGCGCCGCGGTGCTGCGCATGAGCGAGGTCGCCAAGGCCACCGGGGTCCCCGTGCTGCTGGTCGGGCACGTTACCAAGGAGGGGGCCATCGCCGGGCCACGCACCCTGGAGCACATGGTCGACGTGGTCCTGTACCTCGAGGGGGAGCGGCTCGGCGAGCACCGCATGCTCCGCGGGATCAAGAATCGCTTCGGGGCCACCGGCGAGGTCGGGCTGCTCACCATGGAGCGCGATGGGATGCGCGATCTCGCGGCGCCGAGCCGTGGGATGCTGGACGCCGCGTCGCTCGGCGAATCGGGGAGCGTGCTCGCGATCACCTGCGACGGCCTCCGGCCCATGGCGGTGGAGGTGCAGGCGCTGGCCGTGGGGTCTCCGTTCGAGTTCCCTCGGCGGACGGCATCGGGCTTCGAATTGAACCGCCTGCACCTGATGCTTGCCGTCCTCGCCAAGCGAGCCGCCATCGCCGTTTCCAAGCTCGACGTCTTCGTCAACGTGGCGGGCGGGATCCGGCTCGCCGATCCGGGCACCGACCTCGCGGTGGCCCTCGCCATCGCCGGATCGGCGAGCGATCGCGCCGTGTCCCGTCACTGCGCGGTGATCGGCGAGCTGGGCCTCGGTGGTGAGGTCCGGCGGGTCTCGCGAACCGAGGTGCGCCTCGCGGAGGCCGCCGCCGTGGGGATGGCGGCGGTGATCCTGCCGGACAGCTACCGCGGAGCGGTCCCGGACGGCCTTCGTTGCAACAGGGTCTCCAACTTGATCGAGGCGGTTGCGCTACTCGGGTGACCGTCGTGTCGCGCCGCCCTTCGGCGCGAAGATCGTGTGGTTCAATCGCTGAGATGCACACGCATGCCGATCGGACCATCCGACGGGCGCGGAATCTCTCGCGGATTATCGGCGCCGGCATCGGTTTTGTCTTCGGCGTGCTCTACGGCGTGTTCGTCCTCTCGGGCACCCCTGGCGTGCTCACCCAGAACACCACCATCGCCGGGGCGTCCCTGCTTGCCGCCGGTGCGGCGGGTGCCGCCTCGGTGGCGCTTGCGGCACCACTCCTCACCGTTGACCCGTACCTCTGGCTCGAAGGCACCCTTGACGAGGCTCCGGCGGGGCAGATCGTCGGCGCCCTGCTGGGCCTCATCGCCGCTCTGCTGATCGCCACGTTGGTGGGCGTCCTGCTCAACCCGCTGCCCTACGGCCTCGGCGTCCTGCTGTCGATCAGTCTCGCAGCCGTTCTCGTATACGTCGGCGTCCGCACCGGGAGCCGCCGCCGGGACGCGCTCGGGGTCGTCTTCGGCCGCTCCGCTCCGGTGGATATCGACGAGGGTCCCGGGCCGCTCGACGGCCAGCCGGTCATCGTCGACACCAGCGTCCTCATCGACGGCCGCATCGTCGACGTCGCGGCGGCGGGATTCGTGCCCGGCCGCCTGCTCATCCCCGGATTCGTCCTCGAGGAGCTCCAGCGGGTGGCTGACTCGGCCGACCCCTTCCGCCGCCAGAAGGGCCGCCGGGGCCTCGGGGTCGTCGACGCCCTCCAGAAGGCGGAGGATGTCGTCTGCGAGCTTGTCGATCTCGATTTCCCGGGGACCCCTGATGTCGACGCCCGCCTCGTCAAGCTCGCCCGCGCCCGCGGCGCCGCGCTGATGACCCAGGACTACAACCTCAACCGCCTCGCCCAGATCGAGGGGGTGCGCGTCCTGAACCTCAACGACCTCGCCAACGCGGTCAAGCCGATCGTCGGCGCCGGCGAGAGCATGGCGATCACCATCGTCAAGGAGGGCAAGGAGCCGCACCAGGGCGTCGGCTACTTCGAGGACGGCACCATGGTCGTCGTGGAGAACGGGAGCAGCCGCGTCGACGAGACCGTCACCGTTACCGTGACCACCGTGCTCCAGACCACCGCCGGCCGGATGATCTTCGCCACCCTGGCCGCCGACGATTCGACCAAGCCTCGGGTGCTGCGACCGGTTCGCGCCAAGGTCGCGCAGCACTGAGCAGCGCGATCATCGTCCCCGCGTTCGGTCGCGGGGTCCGCACGGGGGAGGACAAGCTCTGGGCGGTGGTGTCCGGCCGCCCGGTGCTCGCGATCACCCTGGGGTCGGTGGCCGCGGCGGGCTGCTTCGACCTCGTCGCGATCGCCGCGCCGGCAGCTCGCTGGGACGCCATCCGGGGCATCGCCGCCGATGTCGGCCTCCGCAACGTCGTGCTCCTCGAGGGCGGCGCACGCCGCCAGGACAGCGTTGCCGCGGCCATCGGTCGGTGCGACGGCCATGCGTGGATCTCGGTTCACGACGCCGCACGGCCGCTCACGCCCCCCGAGGTCTTCCGGGCGGTGCTCGACGCCGCGCGCGCTGATGGAGCGGCGACCGCCGGGGTACCCTGCGTGGACACTGTGAAGCAGGTGCTCAACGGCCGGGTCGCGGCCACGCTCGACCGGGCCTCGATCATCGCGGCGCAGACGCCACAGTCGTTCGGCGCAGGCCTCCTGCGCCGGGCACACGTCCACGCGGCGACCCAGGGAATCGGCGCCGGCGATGACGCCGCGCTTGTCGAGGCGCTCGGCGAGCCGGTCACCGTCGTCCCCGGTGATCCCCGCAACTTCAAGATCACGTTTCCGCAGGACCTGGTCCTGCTCCGCTCGCTACTCGAGGAGACCCGATGACCCCGCGGATCGGTCATGGCATCGATGCCCATCGCTTCATCCCCGGACGGCCGCTGATGCTCGGTGGCGTTCTAGTTCCGTACGACCGTGGCCTGCTCGGGCACTCGGACGGTGACGCCGTCGTCCACGCGCTCGTCGACGCCATCCTCGGCGCCGCGAGCCTCGGCGACATGGGCAAGCACTTCCCGTCGAGCGATCCTCAGTGGAAGGACACGTCGGGCTGCGAGTTCCTGCATGTCGTGGCCCAGAAGCTGCGCGAGGAGGGCTGGATGATCGCCAGCGCCCACGTCATCGCGATCGCCGAGGAGCCGCGCCTCTCCGATCATCTCGCGGCGATGTCGGATGCGATGTCGAAAGCCCTGGGGCTCGAGCGCGGGACGATCGCCGTGGGCGCGACCACCACCGACGGCATGGGATTCTCGGGAAGGAGCGAGGGGATCGCCGCGTCGGCGACGGTGTTGCTGGAACGGCGGTGACCCTCCTGCTGCACGACACGATGAGCCGCGAGCTCGTCGCGGTGGAGCCCATCGAACGCGGCCACGTCCGCCTCTACACCTGCGGCCCCACGGTCTGGAACCGGGTGCACATCGGCAACTTCCGGACGTTCATCTTCGAGGACGTGCTGCGGCGCTGGCTCGACCGGCGTTTCGCGAAGGTCACGCACGTGATGAACCTCACCGATGTCGACGACCGGATCATCAAGAACGCGGCGGCCAGCGGCCACTCCCTCGATGAGGAGACGGCGCAGTGGATCACCGCGTTCGAGGAGGACCGTGACACGCTCGGTATCCGGCCTGCGCACCACTATCCCCGCGCGACCGAGTACGTCGACCAGATGGTCGACCTCATCGAGCGTCTCGAGCGGACCGGCGCGGCCTACCGGGCCGACGGCAGCTACTACTTCCACATCGCGGCGTTTCCCGCATACGGGCGGTTGAGCGGCGCGAGCGCCGAGGGCCTTGTGACCGGTGCGAGCGGCCGGATCGACGCCGACGACTACACCAAGGAAGACGTGCGGGATTTCGCGCTCTGGAAGGCGGTGGGCCCCGACGAGATCGGCTGGGATACCCGAATCGGACGGGGGCGTCCCGGCTGGCACATCGAATGCTCGGCGATGAGCATGACGCTGCTCGGCGAGAGCTTCGACATCCACTGCGGCGGGGTGGACAATATCTTTCCGCATCACGAGAACGAGATCGCGCAGTCGGAGGCCGCGACCGGCAAACGCTTCGTGCGCATCTGGTGCCACAGCCAGCACCTCCGCGTCAGCGGTGAGAAGATGGCCAAGCGGCTGGGCAACTTCGCCACGGTGCGCGAGGTGCTCGATGAGGGTGCCAGCGCGGCCGCGCTGCGCTACCTGCTCGCGGCGCGCACCCACTACCGCAAACCGCTCGAGTACTCGGACGACCTGCTCGCCGACAGCAATGTTGCGGTGCAACGACTTGTCGACTTCCAGACCCGTGTCGCCGGGCTCCGAACCGTGGAGGAGGAGGGCAACGAACGCGACTACGCGGTCCTCGCGTCGGTGCGCGGCATGCGCATCGGCTTCGATGAGGCGATGGACGATGACCTCAACCTTCCGGAGGCCATGGGCATCGTCTTCTCCGGGCTCCGTGACGTCAATCGCATCCTCGACACCGGCGGGGTCAGCGCGGAGACCCAGCGCACACTCCAGCGTCTGCTCGACGAGATCGACGGAGTACTCGGTGTGCTCGCGCTCGTCACGCGCGATCGTCAGGCGGCGCCGGATGCCGAGGAGCAGCGCTGGCTCGATGAGCGCGCCGCCGCACGCGCCGCACGCGACTTCGCGCAGTCCGATCATCTGCGCGTGCAGCTCGCAAGTCGCGGCATCGAGGTCGAGGACACGCCCCAGGGCCAGCGCTGGAAGCGGATCTCGCCGCGCCGCGCCTGACGCCGTGGACATCCTGTACGGCCGCAACCCCGTGCTCGAGGCGCTGCGCGCGGGGCGTACAGCGCGCAAGATCGTGGTGGCGAGTGCGGTACGCCCCGAGGCGCGTCTGACCGAGATCCTCGAGGTCGCCGCGGCGCGGGACATCGTTGTGGAGGAGGTGTCGCGCCAGCGGCTCGACGACATCGCGCACACCGAGCACCATCAGGGCGTTGCGGGGTACTTCCACGCGCGTGCCGCGCTCACGCTCCATGACCTGCTCGATGACGCCCGCTCTCCGGCGCTGCTCGTGGTGCTCGACGGCATCCAGGATCCGCAGAACGTCGGCGCCATCGCGCGGAGCGCCGAGGCGTGCGGCGCGGACGGCATCGTCGTCCCACGCCACCACGCGGCACCGCTCACCGCCGCGGCGGTGAAGGCGTCGGCCGGTGCGACGGAGCACCTGCCGATCGTGACAGTGCCGAACCTCGCCCAGGCACTCGATGTCATCGGCGCCGGCGGGATATGGCGCGTCGGCCTCGATGCGGATGCGCGCGATCGGTATGACTCGGTGGATCTTGCGGGCCCGACGGCGATCGTCGTCGGCGCTGAGGGCGCGGGGATGCGCCGCCTGACTCGCGAGCACTGCGACGTGCTCGTTTCGATTCCGATGATGGGACACGTCGCGTCACTGAACGCGGGAGCCGCAGCCGCAGTCCTGCTCTTCGAAGTGCAGCGGCAGCGCGGCTTCGCACCCCGTTGAGGCGGCGAGGAGCCGGCGCATGCGAGCGCTGATCGTCGACGGGTACAACATCATCCACGCCTGGCCGGCGCTGCACGCGACGCTCCGTGAGCGCGGCCTCGAGGATGCGCGCCGCCAGTTGGTCACCGCGCTCGCGGAGTATGCGTCGCAGACCGGGATCGCGGTCACCGTCGTCTTCGACGCGCACGCGCGTCCGGGAGCAATCCCGTCCACCGAGAAGCTCGACGGGGTCACCGTGCTGTTCGGATCCAAGCGCGCGACGGCGGACCACGTCATCGAGCGCGCGGCGTACCAGGCCGCCCAGCGCGGTGAAGGCGCGGACGTGGTGGTGGCGACCGATGACCGCCTCGAGCGCGATGTCGTCGGTGCGATGGGTGTCGCGACCATGGGCGCTCGCGCCCTCGAGGCCGAGGTCGCTCGGGTTTCGGGTGGCATCGATGCCGAGACCCGGCGCATGCGTGACGACAGCCGGCGGAGCACCCGGCTCGAGGACGGCCTCGATCCCGAGATCCGCCGCCGCCTCGAACGCATCCGTCGAGGCGAGGACCGATAGGCTAGCGGAACCATGCTGGACTCGCCGTTGCTGCGCGCCAACAGCGTGCGCTACGCCGGCGCGACCGCGAGCGCCGTGGGCATCCAGGCGCCGACCGCGGGGGTCACGTTCCTTCCGGCGATCATGGCGTCCATCGTCGGTGAGGCGGGGCCGCTCGCGTTCCTGCTCGCCTTGGGTGCGATGCTGCTTGTGTCGTACGCCTTCGTGGTCCTGGCTGCGGACTTCGCGTCGGCAGGCTCCGTGTTCGCCTTCAACGGCAGGGCGCTCGGCTACAGCTACGGGTTCATCTCCGCGTGGATGCTGCTCGGTGTGTACATCGCGTACTCCTCATCCATCTACGCGAGCAACGCGAACTTCATGGAGAGCCTTGCCCGTTCGGCGCATCTGACCGTCGCATGGCCGGTCTTCGCATTGATGTTCTGGGCGCTCGCGCTCGTGCTCGCCTACCGCCGCATCTCGGTGTCGACCATGCTCATCTTCGCGCTCGAGGGCGTCGCCATCGTGCTCGTGGCGATCGTCGCCGTCGCCGTGCTGGTGCGCGGAGGATCGGGCGGCCACGACGTCTCCGGCGCGCCCTTCACCGGCGGTGGCGTTCCGATTGCGACGATCGGCCTCGGAGTCATCTTCGCGTTCACGGGGTTCTCGGGCTTCGAGGTCTCGGCAACGCTCGGCGAGGAGGCGTCGCGCCCGCGGCGCGTGATCCCGGTGTCGATGGTCGCCGCGCTGCTCGTGTCCGGAGGCATCTATGTGCTGCTGTCGTGGGTGGAGACCATCGCCTACCCGAGCGCCGGCGCACTCGCGAGTCAGTCGGTGCCGCTGGTCGACATCGCCGGCCGTTACGTGACGCCGGCGATGGGCACGCTCGTCAACGTCGCCGCGTTGATCAGCGGCATCGGCGCGCAGCTCGCGACGGTCAACGGCGCCAACCGTCTGCTCTTCTCGCTCGGACGGGACGGGTTCGGTCCGCGATGGCTGTCGAGCGTGCACCGGCGCGAGCGATCGCCGGTGGGTGCGCTCGCGGTGGTGGGGGTGGTGAGCCTCGCGGCGGTGGTGCCGTTCATGCTTAACGGGACGAGCCCCATCGACGCGTTCTTCTATCTCGCAACCTACGGCGCCGACCTCATCATCATCGCGTACCTCCTCACCGCGGTCGCCGCGCTCGTGTGGTCGATCCGGCGGGGGCAGACACACGCGAGGCGCATCGCCGGCCTGGCGGCGGCGATCGTGGTGATGGCGTACATCATCAAGGGGACGGTGTACCCGATTCCGGCGGCGCCGTTCAATGTCTGCATCTACGCGGCGGCGATCACCATCGCCGCCGGCGTCGCCCTGCTCCTGCTGCCGCGGCTGCGTGCAAACCTCGCCCGCTCGCGGCTCCTCGCCGCCGCTCCGGCAAACTGATCGTGACGGCGGCCGCACCGACGACGCTCGTGCCGCTGCGCGATCGCATCGAGGCGGCGGTCGTCGCATATCGAGACGACGAATGCCTGGTGCTGCCCGACGCGACGCTCACCTATGGTGAGCTCGACCGGTTGACCAACGCGACCGCCAACGCCCTGGTCGAACGCGGCGTCCGCGAGGGGAGCGTGGTCATGACCCTCTGCCACAACGGCGCCGCGCTCGTCGCCACCTGGTTCGCCTGCATGAAGATCGGCGCGGTGTTCGCACCGCTCAACGCATCCTTGTCGGGCGATCCGCTGGCGCATGTGATGTCACTGGCGCGCGGTAAGGCGCTCATCTGCGACGCGGCGCTCGCGTCCCCGGCGCACGCCGCCTCGCGGGACGTCTCGACCCTCACCGTCGCGCTGGTCGCGGGGGCGCGATCGCAGGCGGGATTTGCCAGCCTGGACTGGGCGGTTGCCGCCGCAAGCACCGCCCCGCCACCACCGCCGGAGGCGAATCCGGCGGCGCCGGCGCGGCTCATGTTCACCTCGGGGACGACCGGGCACTCCAAGGGAGTGCTCTGGAGCCGGAACGCCGAAACCCTCCACGCGGTCTGCTACGGCGACGAGCTGGTGCGCACCGCACGCGGCGAGACCGTCTACACGTGCCTGCCGCTCTTTCATGTCACCGCGCAGGGAACGCTGCTCGGCACCATGCTGCGCGGCGGGCGCACCGTCGTCGACCGCCGGTTCGAGCCGCTGCGCTTCTGGTCGCGCACCCGGGCAGTCGACGCCGTCTTCTTTCCGTACGTGGGGACGATCATCAGCACACTCATGGCCCGCGCGCCGCGACGCGCCGACTCGGACAACCCGGTCCGGCGCGCCATGGGGAGCGCAACGCCGGCCGGCCTCTGGCACGCGTTCGAGCGCCGGTTCGCGGTGGTGCTCGAGGACGTCTGGGGGCAGACAGAGACAGCGTCCTGCTGGACGCTCGCCGGTCCGGCTGGTCCGGTCGCCGGCACGGTCGGTGTTCCGTGTGACCGCTTCGAGGCACGGATCGTGGGTCCCCGGGGCGGCGGTGCGCCTCCCGGCGAGACTGGTGAGTTGTGGATCCGGCCCCTCGAGCCCCACGTCATCTTCGAGGGGTATGTGGGCGACGCGACGAGCGGGCCGGATGCGACCGACGGTGGCTGGTACCGCACCGGCGATCTGCTCTCTCGCGATGCGCAGGGCGTTCTGAGCTTCCACGGCCGTCTTCGGGAGGCCATCCGCCGCCGTGGCGAGACGATCGCCCCGGCGGAGATCGAGGTGGTTGCGCTCCGGCATCCTGCGGTGCACGAGGCTGCCGCCGTCGGCGTTCCGGCCGACGACGGCGTCGAGGATGAGATCCTGCTGTGCGTGGTCCTCTCCGAGCCGCTGGCGGTCACGCCCGCGGACCTGCACGCCCACCTGACGCGAGCGCTGCCGAAGTTCATGGTCCCGCGCTTCATCCGGATCGATGCCGAGCTGCCCAAGACGGCCACGACGAGGATCCGTCGCGTCGTGCTGCGTGACGCGGGGCGCAGCGGGGCGTGGGACTCGCGTAGGGGCCGCTTTCACCATGGCTGACCCCGGAGCCCGCCGTGTCGTCGTCACCGGCATGGGCACCGTCTCGCCGGTGGGAAACAGCGTGTCCGAGAGCTGGGACTCGCTCCGCGCCGGGCGTGGCGGCATCGCCCCCATCACCCACTTCGACGCGTCGAAGCTCCCGGTACGCATCGCCGGCGAGGTCAAGGGCTTCGATGCGGGCACGATCTTCGGCACCAAGGAGGCGCGCCGGGGCACGCCGCACGTGCAGTTCGCCATGGCGGCGGCGCGAGAAGCGGTGCTCGATTCGCGCCTCGACATCGGCGCCATGTCGACCGAGGTCGGGGTCCTCATCGCATCCGGCATCGGCGGCCTCGAGGTGATCGAGAAGACCACCCGGGTCCTCGACACCGACGGCCCGCGACGGGTGTCCCCGTTCGCTGCGGCCATGGCGCTCGTCGACATGGCGCCGGGCATGGTGTCGATCGATCTCGGCGCGCGCGGGCCGAACATGGCCGTGGTGAGTGCGTGCGCCTCGGGCGCCGACGCGATCGGCCAGGCCGCCAACTGGATCCGGCAGGGGGACGCCGTGGCCGTGCTCGCCGGCGGCACCGAGGCCGGGATCACGTCGACCGGGATCGCCATGTTCGCTGCCGCTCGCGCCCTCTCCACTCGCAATGACGACCCGGCGCACGCGTCACGACCGTTCGAGCGGGACCGCGATGGGTTCGTCGCCGCGGAGGGTTCCGCCGTGCTCGTGCTCGAGGAGCGCGATCATGCACTGGCGAGGAGCGCGACGATTCACGCGGAGCTGCTCGGCTATGCGGCGTCGGCGGACGCGTACCACATCACGGCTCCGGAACCGAGTGGCGACGGCGCCATCCGCTGCGTGCGCCGCGCGCTGGAGCGCGCCGGTGTGCGCCCCGAGGACATCGAGTACATCAACGCCCACGGCACGGGCACGCCGCTCAACGACCTTGCCGAGACGCGCGCCATCAAGCACGTGTTCGGCGCATCCGCCTATTCCGTCCCGATCTCGTCGACCAAGTCGATGACCGGGCACATGCTCGGCGCCGCGGGCACGTTCGAGGCGGTGGTCACCATCCTGGCGATGCGCGACGGGTTTGCTCCGCCGACGGTGAACCTGGAGAACGCCGACCCGGAGTGCGACCTCGACTACGTGCCCAACAACGGCCGTGCCATCAGCGCGCGACTCGCGATGACCACGTCGTTCGGATTCGGCGGCCACAACGCGTGCCTGGTGTTCGCGGGAGGACCGAACTCGGCGTGAGCGACGCCTTCGATCTCGCCGTCATCGGGGGAGGGACGGCGGGGCTCGTGGCTGCCCAGACCGCGGTGCAACTGCGACGGCGCGTGCTCCTGGTCAGCGACGGGCCGCTCGGCGGGGAGTGCACGTGGAACGGGTGCGTGCCGTCGAAGGCGCTCATCGAGGCGGCGTCGGTGCATCACGCCGCGGCGAACGCGGCACGCTTCGGCATCCGCGTCGATGCGGTGCGCGTGGACTTTCCGGCCGTCATGGAGCACGTCCACGACGTCATCGAACAGATCGCGCGTTACGAGGACGAGGCGCACCTCGAGGCAGCGGGTGTCGTCGTGCGTCGCGGTCGCGCGGCGTTGGTGAACGCGCGCACCGTCGCGGTCGGCGACGACCGCTTCACCGCCCAGCGCGTGCTCGTCTGCACGGGAAGCCGGCCGGCGGTTCCCGTCATCGACGGGCTCGACACTGTTCCGTACCTCACCAACGAGACCGTGTTCGAGCTCCGCGAGCAGCCGCAGCGTCTGCTCGTGCTCGGTGCCGGGGCGGTGGGTCTCGAGCTTGCCCAGGCGTTCGTCCGGCTCGGCACCGAGGTGGACGTCATCGATACCGCAGCCCAATTCCTGGCGCGCGAAGACCCCGACATCGCCGCTCTGATGCGCGGCATCCTCGAGTCGGAGGGGATTCGTTTCCACCTGGGCGCTCGGCCGGTCCGAGTGGGCGGTACCGACAGCGGCATCGAGATCGCCCTGCGCGGTGCGACGGGAGCGATCGTGCTGCGTGGCGACCACCTTCTCCTGGCGACCGGGCGGGAGCCGAACGTCGAGGGGCTTGGGCTCGAAGCCGCCGGGGTGCGCCTGGGTCCGCAGGGGATCGCCGTCGACCCGCATCTGCGCACGTCGGTGCGGGGTGTCTTCGCGGCCGGCGACGTCACCGGGACACTGCCGTTCACGCATGTGGCCGCGTACCAGGGGAGGCTCGCGACGCACAACGCGCTCGGCCGCCGGCAGGCGGCGTCGTATCGCGTGGTTCCGTGGGTGATCTTCACCGAGCCCGAGATCGCGCACGTCGGGCTCACCGAGCCGGAGGCGCGGCGCGCGCACGGCGACGGCGTGCGAGTTGCGTCGCTGCCGTTCACGGCGGTCGATCGCGCGGTCATCTCGCGGCGGCCGCATGGTCTCATCAAGGTCATCACGTCGGGCCGCCCGCTGCTCGGCCATGCCGGTGGAGGCGCCATCCTGGGCGCGCACATCGTGGGGCCCGGCGCCGGCGAGCTGATCCACGAGTTCGTGGTCGGCATGCAGGTGCGTGCCTTCGCGGGAAGGCTTGCGCAGGCGATGCACGCCTACCCGTCGATGTCGGTCGGTGTGCAGCAGGCGGTGGCCAGGTTGTTCGAAGCCGGTCGCGCGACCGCAGGCGAGTCGCGCGAGGAGCTTGCCTCCGATGACCTCAGTCGGAGGCCGACACCACGCGGTCCAGCGCCGCCTTGATGATCCCGTAACACTCGCAGGACACCGATTCGAGGCCCTCGCGGTCGGATATGGTGACCCGGCCCCGGTGATACCGGATCAGCCCGGCGGACTGGAGCAGGCCCGCGGAAAGCGTCACGGTCGCCCGCCTCGAGCCGAGCATCTGTCCCAGGAACTCGTGCGTGATCGGGAACGTGTCGGTGCCGACGCGGTCGTGGCTCATGAGCAGCCAGCGGCTGAGGCGTTCCTCGTTGGAGTGCAGCCGGTTGCACGCGGCGGCCTGGGAGATTTGCCCGAAGAGGGCCTGGACGTACCGCTGCACAAGCGCGCGGAATTCCGTCAGGCGCTCGAGCCCCCTGATGAACTCGCCCGCATCCATGCGAAGCGTGCGGCCGCCGACCTGCGAGATCGCGCGAACGGCGAGCGAGCCGCCGGACACGAGCGGCACGCCGACGATGCCCTCATTGCCGATGGTCGCCACCTCGACGATGTTGCCGTCGGCGAGTGGGGTGACCAGCGAGATGACCCCGTCGACGGGAAAGTACACGAACGGGATGGGCTGGCCCGGGTCGAAGAGGACCGTCTTGACCATGAGATGCGCAGGCCGAAGATGCTCCATCAGCGACTCGCGCTCCGCGTCCGGTAGCGATTCCAGCAGGTGGTTGCCTGCCGACGCCGTCTGGGTAGCTGCCTTGGCCATCAAACCGGCTCGAGGTTACCGCAGATGCGCTCGCGCGGCAACGCGGGCGAGCACCCATGGGAGAATCGGTGGCCCAGCCGATGTAGCTCAGGGGTAGAGCAACCGCCTTGTAAGCGGTTGGTCGGGAGTTCGAATCTCCCCATCGGCTCCGGCACTTGAGGAGGTGACATGGACGCAGATCTGGTGAACCAGGTGATCGACGTCGCGCAACGTGTCGTTGCGAGCGGAGCCATCTCGGCGAACGGGCACGGCAACGTGAGCATCCGCGTCCCGGGAGCCGACGAGATGTACTTCACGGGGGGTTCGTCGCTGCGGAACCACCCGGCATCCGCGGTGGTTCGGGTCGGGCTCGACGGCACGCTGCGCGAGGGCGAGTTGCCACCCGTCCAGGGAGCGGTCGTGGCGATGCACACGGCGATGTACGCGGACAGCCCCGGGGTCGGCTGCGTGCTGCACACGCACTCCCCATACGCCACCGCGTTCGCGGTCGCGCATCGTCCGATCGGATGCTGGGTCGAAGCCCTCGCGATGTTCGGGTTGGCGAGCGGTGTGCCGGTCGCGGACTATGGTCCACGCGGATCCGACCAGGCGGTCGCCAACATCAGGGCGGCCATCACCCCCGGCGTGCCGGCAGTGCTGCTCGCCAATCACGGCGTCCTCGTGTTCCATCGGACCCCGGACCTCGCCATCCTGGTCGGCGGCATCGTGGAGGAGGCCGCACAGGCGGGGATCAGGTCGGGAAGCATCGGCGGACCCGTCGAGATCCCGGAGGACCTCCGTGCCGCGGCGCTGCAGCGGGCGATGACGTTCGAGGCGAGAGGAACGGCGCGCGTCTGACGTCAGCACGAGGCTGCACCAAGGGTCGATCAGCTCAGCGGTCGGGGGCTCCGCGCCGAGGCCGATCGTACCCGAGCGCATATGACGCCTTAGACGATCATCCCTTTGCGCGCGGCGGGCGGGCCCGGGCCATCTATCCCATCGACGATCCGGCGGGCTCAGGGTCGTCGATGATCCAGCCTGCGGCGGCAAGCTCCGCGATCTTGTGCGCGAAGCCGTCCTCCTCGACGCTCGGAAGCACCTCGGTCGCGGCGCGCATGACCGCTGGATCCATCTCGCCGATGGAGTAGCTCCGGCCGGTCACGCGAAACATCGCCACGTCATTGGGCATATCGCCAAAACTGATTGCGGCCGGCGGCGCGACGCCGAGTGCATCGAGTGCGCGACGTGTCCCCGTGCCCTTGTCGACGCGGTCGGCGGTCACATCAAGAACCGTCGATCGGCCGACGTGGCTCAACGCCGCTGATTCCGCCTCGGCTGCGACAAGGGTGGCGATGCGGTCGAGATCGCCGTCGCGGTGTCGCACCGCCATCGTGCAGCAGGGTGTCTCGGCGAGCACCCCGCTGTCGACAACGACACGCGTGGGGCCGTGGGGCTGTGTGGGGCTGAGGCGCCAGTACTCGTCGGTCATGCGCCACAAGGATCCGTCGTAGCTCGCGACTCCCGCACCCGCGTGGACGGCGATCTCGACGACTCGGCGGATGGCATCCGGTGGCATCACGTGCATCCAGGTCACGGTCTTCTGCGCCGAGCGCCACCCGATCGCTCCCGAACAGCAGACCGCCATCGCGGTGCGCCGAGCGAGCTCTTGAAAGTGCTCCAGCCCCTGGGGTGTCCTCGCGGTCGCGATCACAAACGCGATGCCGGCCGCCCGGACGAGGTCGAGCGCCCCGAGCGTCGCGGGCGAGATGGAGAAGTCGGAGCGAACGACGGTTCCGTCGAGATCGGTGACCACGGCCTCGACCCTCACGACGAGCCCCATGATCGCTTAGCCTTGCCGGCCCGCGGGAGGCCGCCGCCCGCGGCCGCAGGGGCGGCGGGTGCCACCGCACCCGCCGTGAGGCAGCCGCTACATGGCCGTGACACGAGTGGCGCTCGTCCTGCTATGTCGCGTGACCAGACTTGAGGCATGACCTTTCCTGCATCTGACGCGCGTCTCCGGAAGACCTCCCGAGGTCGCCGATGAGGGTGGTGAACGGGCTCGCGGACGAGCTCTCCGAAGCGGACCTGGCGGTATTCGGGATCGAGGACCGCGAGGACATGGCGGCGCAGCCCGGTCTCGTCTCCGCCGATTCCGGGCTCGACGCCCTGCCCGATCGCGAGGCTTTTCTGGCCGAGGCGGCGCGTCACGTCGCGCACGCCCGTCGCAGCAAGCACCCACTCTGCTTCGCGCTGATGGCCTTTGACCACGGCACGGACGGCGACGGTGTCGAGGGGCACATCGCGGAAGAGGCGTTCCTCAGTGAGGCAACGGCGCGATGGCGCGACGTGCTCCGCGAGGAAGATCTCATGGGTCGCTGGGGTGAGGATGAATTCGCGCTCCTGCTGGTGAACTGCACCACCGTGAGCGCGGTCCATCTCTGCTGGCGGCTTCGCGAGGAGACCCCGGACGGGCATTCGTTTTCGGCCGGCCTGGTGTCCTATCAGGGGACGGAAACCGTCGACGACCTTGTCGAGCGTGCCGAAGACAGCCTCGCTCAGGCGAAGGCGAAGGGTCGGGACAGGACCGTGGCAGAGGGTCTCGTCGACCTCGACTAGGCGCCGCGGCCGCGCGGCGAGTCCACCTCGAGGCGGTGTGCGTGAGCGTCAACCGCCGCCGCTGTTCTTGTTCAAGGTGATGCTGTCCTCCATGTGGACAGAATCTCTGGACTGTTGACTCGGTCAGATTCGCTGACCTACCTCATACGAAAATTACTTCATACGAAAATTACTTCTTGACCGAGGGCCGGATTCGTGATATGTTTCTTCGTAACGCTTTGAGCCCCGGGGTGAAAGCCCGTCCGGTGGGATCGAGCAAGAGGCATCGTGAAGGTCTTCGTGTGGCGTGATGAAGGCGTGACCGGAGCTGGGATCGCCCATACTGCGGATCGTCCGCGATGCCGTCGCGGCGACTGTGAAGAGTGAGTGCATGACCGACACGCCCACACCGGAAGACCCTCCCGAGCACGAGAAGAGCCGGCTCCGCCGGTTCGAGGAGGCAATCCACGACCGCCTGCTGGCGGCCGAGGTCGCCGCTGAGGAGGCGGCGGGATACGGCTCGCTCACCGCGGCTCGCGAAGCCGCCGAGACCGCAGCCAATCCGGAGCACGAGCTCGGCAGCGACGACGAAGCCGCCGCGACCGACTCCGGTTCCGATCAACCGAAGGAATAGGACACCCCGCCCCGTGTGGTGGGACGAGCGTAATCCGGCCGGGACGATTCGGTCGCTGCTCTTCATGGCCCACCCGGGTCCATCCGTGCTCGTGACGGCGGTGCTGGTGGCGATCGCGGGGCTGGCCGGCCACGCGGTGCCGGATGCAGTCCTGATCCTGCAGTTGATCGGAGCGATGCTGCCGGTCCAGTTCTGCATCGGGGTCATCAACGACGTCGCCGATCTCTCGGCCGACATGGTCTCCAAGCCGCACAAGCCGCTGACGCGGGGCGTGATTGCTCGATCAACGGCCACCGGGGTCGGCATCGTCCTCGGTGCAATCGGACTCGCGATTGCCGCAACTGTGAACTGGGCGACGCTCGGGCTCGACGCCCTGGCGCTCGGTGCCGGGCTCTCCTACGACCTCGGCCTGCGGCGGACGCGCCTCTCCTGGGTCCCGTGGTGGGGCGGGATGGCCGTGCTGCCACTCGAGGGGTACGCGTCGGTCGGTTCGATCCCGGCGCGGCTGTACGCAGTGGTTCCGCTCGCGGGGCTGATCGCGATCGGTCTCCACTTCGCAAATGCGCTGCCGGACATCGACGGAGACCGCGTCGCGGGCCGGTACAGCCTCCCGGTCCTCGCAGGCGCCGGCCGGTCGCGGTGGGCCGGGCCATCCTTCCTGGCGGCCGCAGGGGTGCTCGCCGTCGCAGCGGCAGGACATCTCGGGCAGGTCGGATGGGTCTTCGTCGGTGGCGTCGCGGTCCTCGGTCTCGGCCTGGTGACCGTGGTTTTCAGGCGCTCCCCGCGGCCGTTCCCGATCCTCGCGGTGAGCACCGCGATCTTCGCGATCGCATGGTTGGCGTCACTACCTGGAACCTGATCCCGAGGCGGCGCCTTGGTACCATCGCGCGGCGTGCCCAAGTAGCTCAGTGGTAGAGCAACGCCTTGGTAAGGCGTAGGCCGTGAGTTCAATCCTCACCTTGGGCTCCAGCTCCCGACGACGCCGCTCCTGAACTCGATTCTCAGGGATTCCACGGCTCGATGGACAACGCCATCTTTGGCCATTCTGGGGCGGGCATTCGGACTCCAGACCGATGGAGCACTTTTCACCATAGGTGCTCCATGACCACCACCGCAGCGCCGTCGCACCCACCCAGCTGGGACCGCCCCATCGTGGCCAGAGGGTCGCGTCCAACCGACCCTCCCCAGTCGGTCCGACCCCTGGTGCGGCCCGGCCGCGTGCCCACCGTGGAGGAGGCCATCGCCGCGTGGTTGAGCGCCCGGGGATTCGCCCCGTCGACGGCCGCCGCAACCCCAGCACCTGGAGAGCGGCCGGGCGCGGGGGTGGCGCGCCCAGCAGGGCATCGTCACCATCGACCAGCTCAGCGCCGAGGCCGCCGCCGCCTATCTCCGCTACCTGCGCGACCGCGGTGCCGCGCCGGCGACCCTGCGCAAGGTCAAGACGTTGCTTGCCAGCCTCGCCGCCTTCTGCGCCGAGACCCCCGGCTACGAGACCGGCCTCCGGGGCGACGCGCTGACCAGGCTTCGCCTTCCACCACTGGTGGAGCGCATCCCCACGGCGCTGAGCGAGACCGAGTGTCTCCGGCTCATTGCGGCCTGCGCTGACGTCCCCCGGGATCGCCTCATCGTCGAGACGTTCCTGTTGAGCGGCCTGCGGGTCAGCGAACTCTGTGCCCTCACCGTGGATGCGATCCACCTCGAGACCCGCCCCGCCTATCTCGACGTCCACGGCAGCGTGCACAATCCCCACCGACCCAAGACGCCCCGGGAACGCCGGATCGTCGTCGACTACGACAGCAGCGGGTTCGGCCGTGGCTACACGGGCCGGCTCCGCCAATTCATCGAGTCAATCCGGCCGGCGAGTTTCCAGCGGGAGCTGTTCCTCGCCCATCGCCGCGATGCGCAGGGGCAGCACACGCCGCTGACCCGCGACGGCGTCGTGCGGCTCATGGCCCGTCTGGAGGAGCGCACCGGAATCCACTCCAACCCCCACAAGCTCCGCCACACCTTCGCCACCCGGTGCGTCGACAAGGGCGTGCCGATGTTCCATCTTCAGGACGCCCTCGGCCACCGCTCGCTCGACATGGTGCGGCGCTACTACAGCGCGAACAGGCATGCGCGGGCGGAAGGCTTCTACCGCGCGTTCGCGAGTTCAGGGATCGGCGCAAGCAGCTGACGCTGGCGCAAACCCTGGAAGATCTTGGTCGCCGTATCGTCCGTCACCCCGTAGCCGCGTAGAGCTCGATACAGGCACGCCAGGCTGACGTTGGACACGACAGCAAACTGACGCACGGTCCAGCCGCGCAGGACGATGGCCATGCGCAGCTGGGGGCCATCGAAGGCGCCGGAGCGAGGGTTCCAGAACGGCTTGTCGATCTGATCGGCTCCGCGACTGGCGAGCTCATCTCGACTGCGGTCGGTTTCGAGTCGCACGCTCACGGCAGTGCTCCTCTACAGCCCGGAAATGATGGTCGATCCTCGCTGTTCGGAATCTCTCGGGTCATCGTGACCGACCCGGGAGGCCGCGCAATTGGCGATCTGGCATCGCTCCGCGCCGCTTGGTTGGGAGTCGCTCGACGACGCGGCCCGAGTTCACTGCCTGCCTTCTCTGCCAACTGGACTGCACTCGTCGCACGAACGGCGAGCTCATCTCGACGGCGATCACCGTCACGCCGAACGCTCACGTCGCGTCTCCGCCGCTGCCCCGCCGACTACAAGCCTTGTGTCGATCTGGGCAGCGAACGACCAAGGACGTCGCCTTCGCCGTCGTCACCGTGCACTCCATGTCGTCATGATCCACCTTCGTTGGATCAGCCGTCAAGGCGGTTGTGGGATCGATATCCCTTTGAGGATATGGTTTTTCCCTTCGCGACGGGAGCGGCGCAGGGACGGCGCGCGGAGGAATTGGCCATATATGGCAGTTTCATACGCGATGCGAGGGCGTTTCGAACTGGATTCTCCGGATTCTCCGTGACTCGGCGGGTGCATGACCGGCACCATGCGCCGTCCGTGTGGACGTCGGATCTGCGGCCGCTGCCAAGCTCGAAGCGCCTGCCGAAGAGTGGCCGGAGCCCGACCCCGCCGGAGGTGTCGCGTCGCACAGGCGCGGGAGTCGCGGACGAGGAGTGAACGAGCGCGGCTTCCCTGGGGCCCTCACAGACCCAGGAAGGCCGCCGCGGACTCGTCGAAGAGACCCATGGAGCTGCGCCCGGCCGACAAGGACCGAAGCCCCGTCTGCGCCCGAATGACGCGCTCCGGAGCGCCACCTGCCAACGCAGCCGTCACGAAGCCGGCGCGCAACGAGCGGCCCGCGTAGCGCGAGGGATCCAGGCCGGCGCGACGGGCTGCTCGTTTGATCACGAGCGCCACTGCGCGGTCGGTGAGTCGTGTTGCTCCGACCCGGCCATGACGGTCGATGGGCCGGAAGAGCGGTCCCCAGCGGATCCCGCTGATGGCGTACCAGGCCCGAATCGCGCGCACCGGACAGGTGTCCGCGCGCTCGCCGCGGGGAATCGTGACGACGCGTCCGGAATGCCACACGCCGGCGCTGATCGGGAGCCGAATCCGGAGGCGCTCGTCGGTCAAGCCGATGTTGCTGATGTCCAGGGCCACCAATTCCCTCGTCCTCAATCCGCCAGCGAAGCCCAGCAGGAGCATGACCCGGTCTCGGGCGCCCGCCGCACTCCGCGGCGGCGTGGCCCTCAGGAGCCGACGCAGGGTGCTGACGTCCACCTCGGCCTTCGTCGCCGGGTACTTCAACTGTTGTCGAAGTGTCCCGAGGAGTGGCCGGATCAAGCGCTCGCCATCATCGGAGAGGCGCTCGCCGGCGATCTGGTGCGCCTTCCGGATCGACGATCGCCTGCGCAAGACCGTGGCGGGCTTATAGCCGCGATGGAGGAGATCAGCGACGTACTCGCCTATCGTCGCTGGCGCCGCGGGTACCGGCGCTACCCCATGGGCTTGGCAGTATGCCTCGAAATCTCGAACATCGGTGGTGTAGGCCCGCATCGAGCTGGACGTCTTGGGCGCCAGGCGCTGCTCTCGCATTGCGCGCATCTCGGTCTTCAGGGCCGCAAGCGTCGCCGAGACGTTGTCAGCCCTAGCGTGGACGTCGCCAACCGGCATCGGCCGAACCTTGACGACCTCCTGAATGCCGTGCGCAGTGCTAGCCCAGATCGTTTGCTCAGGGCGTGGTGGGGCGCGCAGATGCCCGTTCACAAGTTCGAGGCCGTAATCCGCCATTTTCCGAGTCTAGATCAACTAGCTTCCGATAACTAACAGCAATCGGGAGTCAGACCGGTGTGGACACGATATCCGGGGAGTTTTGGGGGGCGTGCTACCCCGAAACGAGGGCACGCCGGGGGATTCGTGCACCACCGTCAAGACTGTTCCGCCGGCGAACGAACAGGCTTGAGTCCCGACCAGTGCGTCCGCAGCCCTGAGTTCGAGCTTCGCCGCCGCGGCCCGGCGAATGGACCGGCGAACGCCAGCGCCAGGGTCACTTCGAACTGGGTTCGGAGGGCGGCGATAGCGAGGACCCGGCGGCTGCCCATCGGTGGCGCCACAGAGCCAGGATGTGGCCATCCTCGAGTCCCTCGCGGCCGCGTCGCGTGGATCAGTCGATGAACAAGAGCGGGCTCGTCGGGTAAGGCTGCCTTCCGGAGTTCAGTAAGCGTTGGCGCCGGCGCCGGAGTTAGATCGACCAACGCTGGCTCAGCCGATCAGAGCTGCGAATCCTCCTTCCCCAGCCCGTTGTGAGGTATCAGGCCTACAGATTGACGCGCTCAAGCCGACGCTTCCTTGGACGGCGATATCGGGCGGTCCTCGTGATCATCGGTGAGGGCGGGACCAGCGCCGAGGTGGTCGCCGAGGGGTGGGTGAGCCGGCAGATCACACACAGGTGGCTGTCGCGTTACGGGGTCGGGGTCCGGTAGCCATCGCGGATCGGTCGCGCACCCCCTTGACGGACGATTGGCAAAAATGGGAGGATTGCTGCCTTTGAAGGGATAGACCACAGGGGAATGAACCGTGAAGATGAACCACTTGGCGGTGGCCGCGACGGCCGTTGGCGTTGGCATCTGTTCGGCGGTGTTGGCTACGCCGCTGGCAACGCACGCAGCCGGCCCCGTGGCCAACTATCTGCTCGCTCCATCGCCCATCGCCGCACCCGCGACTTTGGCCGCAAACGCCACCGTGACCGTCACGCTCACGGCGGTCGACTCGACCAACGCGCCGGTTCCCGGAGCAACGGTGTTTCTCACGTTCAAACACACCGTGACCGGTGGCGGGTCAGCACTGGTTGGAACCACCGCGCTCAACCTCAAGCCACAGTCGTTTGTCGCTGACACTAGCGGTCATATCGCGATCACGTATAAGACGCCCACTACCCTTCCTGGGAATGGCGAGGACCTCATCACGGCGCAGAATCTCGCCTCTCACCCAACGATTCGGGTCAGTGACCATTACATCTTCGATAGCGTCGAGCACTACAAGATGCACCCGCATCCGATTGCCGCCACGGCCTCGCTCGCCGCCAACAGCGCGGTGGTCGTGACCCTCACAGCGTTGAGCAGCAGCCACGCTGGGGTTGCAGGCGCGGTCGTTTATTTGCTCTTCACTCCGACGACCACCGGGGGGTCGGCTTCGGTTGGGACTACAGCGTTGACGAGCACGCCGCGGGCGTTCACGGCCAACTCGAGCGGGGTGATATCGATCACCTACAAGACTCCGGGCGTGCTGCCGAGCAGCGGCACCGACTCGATCACGGCGAGGAGTGCGCCGACGCATCCCATCGTCGTGGCCAGCGATACCTACACCTTCTAGTCAGTCTCTCGTCCTTCGCCTCACGATCATCTCGACGAGAGCTACAACCTAACAGGGTGATGAAGAACGACCCAGTCGGGCGCGGCTGAGGACCGAGACCTCGAGGATCGCGGAGCACTGAGGCTCCGTGAGCACATTCGGTCGAGCGG